>BNJT01003057.1_pt1 | contig 92482 bp, 141 predicted proteins | sample 8540491 | NCBI WGS metagenome assembly BNJT01 (sample SAMD00202455, study PRJDB9452) | human saliva metagenome | host: Homo sapiens | reverse complement strand
GGAGCTATAGTGATTTATTATATACCTTCCTTTTTCAGATGATACATTTAATGATTTTAGGGGACTTACTCATTTCCATTGGTAAAATAATCATTACACTAGGTAGTTATTTCCGATCTAATGATCACTTTGAATTTCTTTCACAAATAGCCGGTCCCATTACGAATAATATCTTGGATATAGCTTTAATCATTTCTTGCTTTGTAGTCGGTTTTGTGATGATTGCCGAAGCCGGTTCAAACCTTAATCAGCAGTTCGGCCTCCCTTTTGGGCAGGGAGGATTGTTGTGTGCGGTACATGGACATACCGCAGTAGTATAGGAACTACTATTTAAATTATGAAAATTCTTATAATCCCCATGGCAGCCATGGCAGAAACTTCGGGACCTTCCTTAAGATGCAGGATTCTTACTGAGGAATTCCATAGAGCAGGGACACGACGTGGCAACTTGCATGGCAGAAGATGTTAATTTTAAATGCATTGAAGGCATCCGGAATTATGCTCTTGCTGTTCCTATGCCCTTTGGGCTCCTAGCACCCATAGCAAAAAGGATATTCCCTGATTGCGCAGAAGCTAGGTATGACATCCCTCGTAACGGTAGATAGTTTTGATCAGGTTCTTTTCATGACCGGAAACCTGGATTACCGATATCTTAAAAAGAGCGTTTCCTCCATTCGAAAAGCAATACAGGACTTTCACCCGGATGCCATTTATTCCGAGTTTAATATTTCCGCAATGATAGCGGCACAAATCGAAGCAATACCGCTGTATTGTACGGTCAGTTATCCTACACAATATGAGTATGCCCATGATACAAGACGGTCAAAGGATTTGAATCGCTTTCTTAGGGAAATGTCTTTGCCTACGGTGGACAGTGCCCTACAACTATTTGACCGGGCAGAACAGTTATTTTGCCCAAGCATTCGGGAACTGGAGCCATTTTCTAAGAAAAATGTACAGTACTGCGGGGCGTTGCAGGCGGCTATTTATGAGAGCGGAACAAACCATCCTAGAGATAAGATTCTTGTCTATATGGGAAATGGTACGATACCGGCGAAAAAGATGCGAAGAGTTATATTTGAAGCCTTTGAGCACAGTGATTATGAGATTTATATCGCATCATCTTATCTCAAAAAAAGAGGATTGGGAAAAATTTGCATATCGCCTCGCGATGGGATTTTTACACTTTACTGGAGGAGGCGGTTTTATTTATCCATCACGGAGGGCAAAACAGCATGGTGGAGGGGCTTCTGCACGGAGTGCCGCAACTTGTTGTACCGGGAAAGGTGTTTGAAAGAAAATATAATGCAAAAAGTATGGCCGGGCATCACGCAGGCTTGATGATTGAGGAGCATGAATTTACTGCCGAAACCATACGGGACAAAGCGAATAAAAATCATGGAAGAGAATAACATGATTGCATCTGCACAAGCGCTCGGCAGAAAAACTGGCAAAGGCAGGCGGAGCCGGTAAAATTATTCGAGAAATTGAGTCATTCTAAAAAGGAAATGAATTGGCTACAATTTGTAGTCAACTGAAATTTAGGCTAGAAGAAAAGGAAAAATCCATATCGAGAAATAAAGAGCTGGTATTGGAATGCTTATGGGATGATAAAAACACTATTATTCCCACTACGATTAAAGTAATATTTTTTGTCCAACAGATTGATTTTTCGTCCAAATAATAGCAGAATTGGATGAAAATAAGAAACATTGGATGAAAGGAATTCTAATGAGATCGTTTGATTACAGCAGACTTTATGTTAAAGCCTGGGATACAGATATTCTGAATCTGGTTGCGAAAAATTCATGAGTGTAAAGGACGACAGGATTTATTCATCCGCCAGAAGCCTGTAGAGTTGGAACGCCTGGTTGAAATCGCAAAGATACAGAGTACGGAGGCGTCCAATAAAATTGAAGGCATTGTCACAACCGGCACTCGTATGAAGCAGCTTTTTCAGGAAAAAACCACGCCAAGGAATCGAGATGAAGATGAGATTATGGGTTATCGGGATGTCCTGAATACGATTCATGAGAGTAATGAATACATTCCAATTCGGCCATCGTATATCCTTCAGCTTCACCGGGATCTTGTGAAGAGGGCTGGATTTTCTTATGGCGGGCATTTTAAGAGTGTTCAAAACTATATTAATGAGACAAAGCCGGATGGGACTGTAGTCACAAGATTTACACCAATTGCACCCTGCGACACGCCGGATGCGGTGGAAAATCTGTGCAATGCCTATGAGCAGGCCATTGCAAACGAGAAGATAGATGCCCTGATACTTATTCCGACATTTATCTGCGACTTCCTTTGCATCCATCCATTTAATGATGGAAACGGCAGGATGAGCAGACTGCTCACACTGCTTCTTCTATATAAGAACGGGTATAACGTTGGAAAATACATCAGTATTGAAAAGCAGATAGAGAAAACAAAAAGATCGTTATTACGATACTCTCGAAGAATCCGATGCCGGATGGCATGAAGAAGCAAATGATCCGATGCCTTTTATCAGATATATGCTTCAGGTTCTTTTGGCGTGTTATATAGAATTTGAAGATCGTGTCGGATTAATGAATGAAAGTAGAAACGGCAGTACAGCATACGACATGGTGAAGAAGTATGCTGAAGAAAAAACTTGGCAAGTTCACCGGTGCAGATGTTGTAGCTCATTGCCCGAGTATAGGAAGGTCTTCTGTGCTGGCGGCATTGAAGAAACTTAGTGAGGAAGGCATTATAATTCGGGAAGGATCAGGGCAGAAATACATTTTACTACCGCGCAGACTAGTAAATAATTTTCGTCCAAAATCATGATTATTTGGACGAAAAATATATGGTTGACACAGAAGATGATGGCAACACTATATGACGTAGGTACGAATACAATTAATTATCATATCAAAAAGGTATTCGAAGATAGTGAACTACAGGAGGATTCAGTTATTCGAAAAATTTCGAATAACTGCGCCTGATGGGAAAAAGCTACAGCACAAATCATTATTCTTTGGAGATGATTATTGCCGTAGGCTTTAAAATCAATTCTGACCGAGCGGTACAATTCCGGAAATGGATGAACCAAATTGCAAAGGAATATACCATTAAAAGGCTGGATCGCTAAGCCAATCCGACTTCGTTATGTCGAAAATGGCTTCAGATACTGTGCACGACGGTAATATGCTGCGGAGAGTTGTAGACTATTTCTGCCATCTTGCTGTAAAGCCGGATTTCTATCCTCAAATGGTGAAGGACAGGGATTTTGAAAATACCGAGTTTGCAGCAAAGATTCGTTGGCTGGCAAAGGACAATGAGGATATCTATGATCCGGATTATGGTGATATGCTTCGGGTTGCTTTTTATGTACAGCTTTGACCGAGGCAGGCTCTCTGATCTTGTAAGCCTGCTGTCGGGAAGAGACTTCCTGACGCGAGAATATAAGGATAAAATCGTAGAGGATTCATATAACAAACTGAAAAGTGGCATCCTGAATTAGTTTGTGCTATCAACACTGACCGGAAGGTATGTTGGATCCCCGGAATCTATAATGAGCAGAGATATACGGAATATTTCTGAGAAGGGATTTCTTCAGTTTGCGCAAGAGGCAGAGGCTTCAGCTTTGTCGGATACATTCTGGAGAGTAACACTTCCGCAGAATCTTGAGACAACATCTGTAAATAGCCCGGCCTTTAATACGTTCCTGGCGGCACAGGATTATCTGAAGAGTAGCTCCATGCTGATGAAAGGAACGATGATTTCAGACCTTATTACCATCTCCGGAGATGTTCATCACATTTTCCCGAAGGCATATCTTCAGAAGAATGGGGTAGATGCCAAGGGAAGATACAACCAGGTTGCTAATTATACATATCTCGATACACAGGTAAACAAAGCAATTAGTGACGATGCCCTTGTATTACAAATCGCTTTGAACCCATGACAATACAAAAACATCTTGAGGTATAACAGGCGATATGATAATCTTTTAATAAGAACCAAAAGCAACAGGATGATCCGGAAATGACCTGCAGAGCAGGAAACAGAATAGAGGGTGGAACTAAAAAATTGCCGGAATACGGCAATTTTTAAGGACGATCAGTTAGAAAGCTTTTTACTTTTTAGAAGGGGCACCAAATGAAAAAAATAAGATCAATTTTCATCTGGGATTTACCTACAACGAGAGGCGAAGGCCTTCCCTGGTCGGGGGTGGAAGGTCATATTGGGGCAGGCAAGTTTATGGTTTTATGTGGTTGCAGCGGTTGTGGGAAATCCACGCTGCTGCGCTGTATCAATCATCTCATCCCGGAATTCTATGAGGGGGAGCTCACCGGCTTTTGTAGGATCAATGGAAATGATCTCTCGGATTGCAGCATCGGGGCTGTGGGAAAACGTCTTGATTCTGTCTGCCTGGGCACTGGACACCGATGTCATTCTTATGGACGAGCCGACCGCCAACCTGGATCAAGGAGCGATCAGCAGACTTCGAGGCATGCTGTCGGAACTCAAATCAGAAGGCAAGACGATCGTAGTCAGTGAGCACAGGCTGTATTATTTAGCAGGGGCTTGCGGATGAATATTGGTATATGGATGCAGGCAGGATGGTGAAATGCTATTCCTCGCAGGAAATGCTCCGGCTGACAGAGGGGGAATTAAGGGACCGGGGACTTCGCATGCCTGAGGAGAGGGATATCAAGTTAACAGGCATTCATTTTGACGAAGACCCGGTGGAAGATGAGAGGAAAGAAGCTAAGGCGCACCATCTAACGTGTGAGAATGTGGGATACCGGTATAGAGGGGCAAAGAAGCCTACGCTAAAAATCTGTGAATCTTGCACTGAAAAACGGGGAGGTGGTTGCGCTTGCCGGACCCAACGGCAACGGAAAAACCACGTTTGGCAAAAGTCCTTTGCGGGATCTACCGGGCTTCCTCCGGAAAGATTGCCTTGGACGGAGTCGTTGAGAGGCGGGGAGGCTTGCAGGAGAAGAGCCTTTTTGTCATGCAGGAGGCCGAATTTCAGTTTTTACCAACTCGGTATGGAATGAGTTGAAGTACGGGAAAAGAAGCAGCCCGGATCTGGAAACCGAGATGGAGCGGCTGCTGAAACAGTCTGGTTTATGGGAACTGCGGAACAGGCATCCCTTCACCTTATCCGGAGGGCAGATGCAGAAGCTTGTGTTGCTGCTGGCATATTTTTTTCGGAGAAACTGGTGGTTGTGTTGGATGAACCAACAGCGGGACTCGATGGCAGGTCTCTTAGAACCCTGCATCCAGATGATTCATGCGATGAAGAAGGATAAGATCGTTCTCATCATCACGCATGATATCGAGCTCATTGCGGGTGTATGCACAAGGTGCATTTGGTTAGAAGACGGACAGGTACAGGATCGTTTTATTCTTGATTCGGATGAATCCCTGCGCCGATTTCGTTTCTACCGGGAGGATCGGTTAAGGATTACAACCCGTCCACCCTTGCCTGCAAAATCCGGAACGCCATTTCGATCCGCGCATCAAGCTTGTGATTGCGTTATTTTGCTGTACGACAAGCACATTTGCAGATCCTTCCCTCGTGAACGGAATGTTTTTGTCAGGGATGCTCTTAAACCTGTATGAACGGAAATATAAATCTTCTATCGGATATGGCGTGGTGTACGCAGCGCTGCTATTCGCATATCTGGCATTTCCAAATGTCGTAACAGGGCTTCTGATCAATGTGATTCCCAGATTTCTGGTCATAGGGGAGTTTGTATCGGCCATTATCAGCAATGACGGAGGAGGTCGTACCATCACGGCACTTCGCTATATGCGTATGCCGGAGAGAGCAATCATGATTTTTGCCGTGATCTTTCGGTTTGTTCCGGTGATGGAAAAAGACCTATCGCTGATGAAGCAGTCTATCCATACGAGAGGTTTTTTTAAGACGATGAGAGAAAAAATAGCAGGCTTCCCGGAGTATATGGAGATCCTCCTGGCACCCCTGATCCTCAGGGTGATTCGAATTGCGGAATCTCTTTCTGCATCGGCAGAAACGAGAGGAATTGCATTACCCGGTCGCAGGCAGTCCTTTACGTCTCTCAAGGTCAATCGATCGGATGGGGCACTCATCGTACTGATTGCCGCATTGATCGGTTTGGTTTTTTTTTACACGAGAATCGTCGCTCTATTCTAAGTCTTATTACAGTCGTAACCGTAGATTATCCATTTTCACTTTGGGGAGGAGACATCCATGGAATCAAGCAGGCTCAAAACAAAAGATATCATCACGGTCGTTCTTTTGTCGTTAATCAACATCGTCATTTTTGCTTCAGGAACTTTTTCTGTACGCAACACCGGTTACTCTGTTGCTGATGCCACTCTATTATGCCTTGTTAGAAGGGATGGTCGTATTCTCGATCGGTTTTAAAGTGCGCAAGAGAGGGGCCATGACAATGGAAATGATGAGCGTGAAGGAATCTGAAAATCTCAAATATGTGATGACGCATGCGGGAAGTTCATCATGAGTTGGGGATGGATGGTGCTTTTTGGTTGCGACGGCTCTTGTGGCATATATCGGTTCGCTTCTGGGAAAAAAAGAGTGGTTAGGAACCATATACGGAAGGCAGAAGGGGGGTATGAGGATGAAGACTGAACAAGATTCCGGGAAGGTGTCTTCCGGGCAGAAATCCGCCTCGTTCTTTAGAGAACTGGGAGACTTCCTGCGTCCCTACCGTGGGAGATACGCATCCTCTGTCCTGATCAGTACGCTCTCTGTGTTGCTGAACGTAGGTACGTACGTATTTGCAGGAAGAATCGTCGTAGAACTCTTCGCCTCGCCGGTTGATTGGAGACTGGTGATAAGGAGGGGATTTTCTTAGCAATATGTAAAGTGGGAAGCGGGATCGCAATGAACCTGTCTACCTGGTTGTCTCATCAGGCGGCGTATCAAACACTTGCAGATATTCGAGAGGCACTTGCCGAGAAGATGTTGAGACTTCCGCTGGGATATTTTGAAGAGAATGGAAGCGGAAGACTTAAGACCATGTTTGTGGATCACATCGAAGGAATTGAAAAAGACGCTTGCCCACATGCTGCCGGAGATGACGGGGAATCTTGCGGGGCCAATCTGCCTGATGATAGGGATGTTCTTCATTAACTGGAGAGTCGCTCTGGCCATGACGATATGGATTCTACTGGGTTTTTCCGTCACCATGGGGATGATGCGAGGTTATGAACAAAAGTTTCAAGGGCAGCTAAAGGCGATGAAAGGAATGAATCAGGCCATTGTGGAGTTCGTGAACGGGATTGAAGTGATCAAGAACTTCGGGCGGACGGAAGAAAGCTACCGGAAATATCGAGAAGAGGTTCAGGGGCACGCCGATTACAATGTGGATTGGATGAGAGAAACACAGATTTATTCTTCTTTGGGGATGGCAATTGCGCCCTTCTCGATCTTTCCGGTACTGATCGCAGGGCTGGTATGCTGGAGTGAGGGCGGTCTAACGGCACCGATGTTCTTTCTGATGATGATCTTATCATTTGGGATTTTTTCACCGCTATTGACCGCGCTCACCTATATCGATCAGGTTGCGCAGATGGGAACCTATGCGAAAGAAATTCGGGATGTACTTGATTACCCCGAACTGAAGAGAGGAAACCAAACCGCATTCGGGAACCATGATATCGAATTTAGAGACGTCAGCTTTTCCTATGGGAAGTCTGGCTGTGATGGTTTGGGGCGTAGCATAAGGAAATCCGGTAGAAAAGCTGTGGGTCACGTCTCTTTTAACATGAAAGAAGGAAGTATGACGGCTCTTGTCGGCCCTTCCGGAGGCGGTAAATCCACTTTGGGAAAAACTTCTTGCAGGATACTGGGATCCGGATGAAGGAAGCATTATGGTCGGAGGACATGACCTAAGGGATTATTCGCAGGACGCTCTAAATGCGGAAATCGCCTTCGTAGACCAGGATACTTTTTTATTTCATCAGACCATCCGGGACAATATTCGTCTGGGGAACCCGAATGCGACCGATGAGGAAGTGGAAGAAACCGCAAAGAGAGCCGGCTGCCATGAATTTATTGCAGCGCTTCCAAACGGGTATGAGACCATGGCAGGAGCCGCGGGGGGCAGTTTGTCGGGAGGAGAGAGACAGAGAATTACCATTGCAAGAGCGATGATGAAGCAGGCGCCTGTGATGATCCTGGATGAAGCAACCTCCAGTTCGGATCCGGAAAATGAAGCTTCCATTCAGGAAGCCTTATCTGCTGCGGCAAGAGGCAAGACCCTTCTGGTGATTGCGCACAGACTGATCACAGTGAGGCATGCAAATCAGATCGCTTACATTGAGGACGGTCATTTGAAGCAGATGGGTACACACGAAGAACTGATGCAGACGTGCGAGGAATACAGAAGGATGTGGGCGCTTTCAGAGGAAGATCAGGAGTCCGTTCCGGGAGGTGTGCTATGATGCAAATCATGAAAATGCTCTGGAAATTCAGCGAGCATCAGCATAAAACGTTGGCGATCACTTTGCTTATGTCGCTCGCACGAGCGATGATCGGTATTACCCAGCTGATGGCGCTTCTCCTTGCGTTAGATGTGGTCACAAACGGTTCTCCTGTAGAATCTGCCATCAGAAATATTGTGATCCTTACCGTCATCTGTGCACTTGGCAGCTTTGCCACCTCATTTTTCGAGCATACGGGTGGTGTAGCGGTCGGGTTTTATATGACAGCGGATAAGCGCATTGGACTCGGCCATTTTTTGAAGAGGCTGCCACTGGGATTCTTTAGCGATCATCATTCGGGAAATATTGTAGCGGTTCTTACCACTACGCTGAGCGGTATTGAGACGGGTGCGGCGATGGCAATGGTTACGACAGTATCCGGTATTTTCGGTGCGTTTTCAATGTTAATCGCGGTCTTTTTTTCTATGAGTGGAGAATCGGTTTGATCACCGGAATCGGGATGGGGTTGTATCTTCTGGTGGTAGATGTTCAGATGAGGGTTTCAGAGAAGAACGCCCCACTCTTGCAAAAAGGCGCAGAATGCACTGGCTGCAGCCACCCTTACCTTTCTCCAGGGCATCAAAGTGACCAAAGCATTTCGTGTCAAAGAAGGAAATGAGGAACTGAATGCTGCCATTCAGGACAGCAGGAAGGCGAATATCAACCTGACCAATCAGGTGATGCCGTCGCAGTTTTTGGGAAGAGTTGTCCTCGCCCTCTTTGAAATCGGTATCATTGCCTGTACGCTTTGGCTGAGGGAGGAAGAAAAATATTTCTTTGGCAAAAACCATTCTACTCCTGGTATTCAGCTTCATGGTATATGTTTCGCTAGGTCAGGCTGGGTCCGTACTCTATGATGGGTCTTTTTAGATAGCGGGCTAAAGGCGATGGGAGAGGTGGAAGCTTCCAAAACCGATGAAGTGGGGTGAGCCTCCCAGACCGATGGGAAGTAATGAGATAGAACTGAAGGAGGTGAGCTTCTCTTATGGAGATCATGAAGTATTACACCATGTTTCTGCAACGATCAAGGAAAAATCGTTGACTGCAATCATCGGCCCGTCCGGTTCGGGCAAAACAACTTTGTGTGAGCTCATTCCCAGATTTCGCGATGTAAGCAGCGGAAGCATCAAAATCGGTGGCGTAGATATCAAAGAGGTTGATGCAGAGGAGCTGATGAAGCGAATCAGTATGGTATTTCAGAAAGTATATTTGTTTGAGGACAGCATTTATCATAATATCGCCTTCGGCAAGCCTGGCGCCAGCATGGAGGAGGTGCGGGCGGCAGCAAAGGCGGCCAGATGCGACGATTTTATCCGGGCGCTACCGGATGGTTATCAAACGGTATTAGAGGAAGGCGGCAGCAGCCTTTCAGGAGGAGAAAAAGCAGAGAATCTCCATCGCTCGTGCCATTCTCAAGGATTCTCCCATTATTATCATGGATGAAGCAACCGCAGCGCTGGATGCGGAGAACGAACATGAAATTCTTGCGGCCATAGAAGCCCTCACAAGGAACAAGACGGTTATCATGATTGCGCATCGCATGAAATCAATCAGAAATGCGGATCATATCATTGCGATCCGGGATGGGAGAGTCGTGCAAGAGGGGAGTCCAAAGGAGCTTGCAGAAAGAGACGGTCTATATCGGGAGTTCCTGCGCACAAGAGAGGAGAGCTCCGGATGGACGCTGGATCCATCCTGATTGCCGGCTTTTATGTCCGACAGGAAACATCTAACCGCTTGCCAGGTCCTTCTTTCCTTTTTCTCCGGTTGCAATATAATAATATCAGTGTCCAACCGATTTGACCTTTATGCCGGTCACCGGAGGCTGCATTTTAAGGAAAGAATCGCAAGAACCGAGGGGAAGGGGAAGATGAAGAAACTAACGAAGGGGAAGATGTGGGCGTTTGCCATCGGACAGTTTGGCTGGAGCCTTCTTTCTGCCCTGATTACGAACTGGCTGGTCTATTTCTATGAGCCGACGGAGGAGGCGGTAAGAGAGGGACAGACCCTCTTTCTGCCACAGGGAAGGGTGATCTTTGGCGTCGTGACCATCATCGGAGGGATCAGTGCTCTGGGCAGGATCTTTGATGCGGTGACCGATCCGCTCATTGCCAATCTCTCGGATCGGTCCGCGAATCCGAGAGGCAGGCGGATTCCCTTCATGCAAAAAATTGCGCTACCCTTTGCGGCATCGACGGTGCTTGTTTTCTTTACGCCCATTGGAAGAATTTCCTCTCTCAACGGGGTATGGCTGTTGGTGGCGCTGCTTGTCTTTTTATCTGTGCATGACCACTTATTGTACGCCGTATAATGCGCTGATTTCGAGCTGGGGACCACGCAGGATACACGCATCAGTATTTCGACCCTATATCAGCGTGACCTTTCTTTTTGGGTTCTGCTATCGGTTATGCGGCACCGTATATTTGGGGCGCTCTTACTCCGGTGCTTGGGCGAGTGGAGTCCATTCGCATGACCTTTCTGTTGCTTGCGCTGCTTGCGCTTATGGCGCTGCTTTTTCCGACTTTCACCATCCGCGAGAAGGATTACATTCAGGCGGAGCCGTCGAAGGACAATGTGTTTCGTTCCCTGATCAAGACTTTTTCAAAATGGAGATTTCCGCCTATTTGTCGGCAGTGATATTCTCTATTTTTATTGCGCTCACCATTTTTCAGACGGGATTGCCTTTCTTTGTAACGGTGTTAATGAAGCTTCCGGAAACCATGACGACGCTTCTGTATGTCGGCATGACGCTGCTTTCCTTTGCCGCGTATGCACCTGTGAATTATCTGGCGCATCGGGTTCATAAGAAAAAAACTGGTGCTGATCGGCTTCTGTGGGCTCGCTTGTCTACTTGGTCACGGCGCTCTCGGGGCTGTTTGGAAGAACCGGACTGTTCTGGGGAGTGATTGTGGTGCTTCTGGCTGCCTTCCCGATGGCAATCCTGGGGATTCTGCCGCAGGCCATCGTGGCGGACATTGCAGAAGCGGACGCACGGATCACGGGAGAGAAGAGAGGGGATGTTTTTGCCGCCAGAACCTTTGCCTTCAAAATGGGACAGAGCATTTTCCACGCTTCTTTTTACGGCGCTGGCGTCCATTCATCCGGAGACGGGATGGGGATACCGGATCGCAGCCTTGCTTGCCACTCTCATCTGTCTCTCTGGCGCGTGGGTGCTTTCCTTTTTACCGGGAAAAGAAAATACTTTGAAATCCTCGCATCACGCTCGTGTGCGGATCCGGAGAAAAAAAGATGATTGCTCTGCCGCTCTTTTTGATGCCCTATCAGACGGTAATCCGGTAAAAGAGGCAGACCGCTCCATCCACTCGTTTCGAAGGGATGGGGCAATCTGCCCCTTTCGAGAGAAAGCCCCGAGGCACCTTCCCTTTCGAGAGGAAGCCCCGAGGCACCATCCCTTTCGGGAGGATGCCCTGTGACATCATTCCTTTACGTCGTCAGTTTGAACATATCGACCAGTCCGTTCAGGGTTTCCGACTGGGCGGAGAGTTCTCCGAGATCGCGGAGCTTTCTTCCGCGGAGGCTGCATTGGTCTGAACCACTTGGGAAATCTGGTCGATGCCCTTGCTGATTTCTTCCATTGCATGGCTCTGTTGCTGGGCGACCGTGTTATTGTTGTTCATGACTTCCTGAATATGGTCGATTCCTTCCGCAATCTTTGCCAGGGCGGCACTGGTTTCTTCCACGACTGCATTCCCTTGATTCACACTTTCCAAAGACGAGTTAATGAGAACCTTGGCGCGGTTGGCGGCTTCTGCGGAGTCGCTGGCGAGCGCTCTGATTTCATCGGCAACAACCGCAAAGCCTTTTCCGCTCTGCCCGGCTCTTGCTGCTTCGATGGAGGCGTTTAGAGATAGGAGATTGGTCTGCGAGGCAATATCTTCGATGGTCCTGGCAATGCCGGAAATCTCATTGGAAATTTCGGTAATCTTTGCCATTGCATCCACGACTTCGTGCATTTTGGTGGAGCCATCTGCAGAGACGGCTTTTACCTCATCCGCCACCTGTTTGCCTTCCGCAACAGAGCTGCTTAAATTCTTGGTCTGTTCTACCACAGTGGCAACGGAGGCTGTCAGTTCCTGAACGGAAGCGGATTGATCGGTTGCACCTTCCGCCAGATCCTGGGCACCCTGTGCCATATTGCTGGCACCGCTGGAAACCTGAGAGGTGGAATCTTTGATATCGGTCATCATGCTGCGCAGTTTTTCCATCAGCCCGTTTACATGTTCTTCGAGAGGCGCCAGATCACCGCGGAATAGTTCATGTCTTTTAGTACTGGTTGTTAAGTCGCCGTTTGCCAGCCTACCGAGCGTTTCCACAATATCCTCAATGGCGCCGTGCAGGACTCTCGTGGTTTCCTTCATGTACTTGGTCATATCTCCGAGTTCATCGGCAGCTTCATAGTTTAAATCCAGATCCAGATGCCCATCGGACATTTCTTTTGCTGCATTCGAAACCTCATCGACTGGTTTTACGATAGCAGCCGTCAGCTGTCTGCGGGCGTTTCTGACGAAGATGGTGCAGAAGATGGTGGCGGCAAAAGACAGAACCATCAAAAATGATGCAGATGATAAAAAGCGGTTCGGTAGGCGCTTTTTGCGTGCGCAATCACGCTCCCATCCAGATCTTCCGTATTGTCGATCAGCTCTCGGAGAATCGGCGCCATTTTTCCGTGAAGTAAGTATATTCCGCATCTTCTTCGGCATCATCCTTAATCATTTTTTTGCATAAGGCTGCGTAGCTTCTGTCAGCTTAGAAAGATTGGACCGAGAGAGAGCAAGGCGGAACTATCGGGATACAGTTTTTCCAGTGACTCGAGAGATTCCATGATGGATTCCGCATCGTCTTCGGCCTGCTCGCTCCTGCTCAGTGCCTCTTTTTGATCCGGAGACCAGCTGGCGTAAATGGAATTTTTGCCATGGACTGTACCTGCATCAAAAATCTCCCCTGATCTCAGGGAAGTTGCATAATAGACCTGGTACATACGTCTGAATTGTATCATGGAGAATAACATGCCGATCAGTAGGACGATCACGACAATAATCATGCGAATAGAGATAATATTGAACGCATAGTCAAATTTTTCGCTCTACCTTTACGTTACGCAGATAGTTTTTCATTGAGTTTTTATGGTGAGGGCAACGGGACCACGCTTCACCTTTTCCTTCTGATCCGGGGTTTCTATCTTCTTAGTCATTGTTTCTCCTTTGCTGAAAAATTTGTTGGGAATGAGGAATGGGAACTCGTCTTATGATCAAGAGAACAGTCATTTAATTATTAATTGTATCGGTTAAAAAAATTTTTTTCTTAATAAAAAGTAGGCAAAATGAACAGAGATCTCTGCGAAGAGTTCAAATTGACTCGCATTGTGCAAAGGTCTAAGATATCCCTGTATAAGTAAAAAGGAGGGTGAAAGATATGATTTTAAACAATGAGAAGAAATTGAACCCTACGACAAAGACTGCCGGTGTGGAGCAAGAGTTTCAGAAAATTGCCGGGGAAGATGCTTCTTCGGTCTTACAGGAATTATGCTGTACAGCAAATGGAATCAGCGACGAGGAACGAGAAGAAAGACTGGAGAAGTACGGCTATAACGATCTTTTCCGCCATGCAGAAGCATGGCGTATTCTATTTTTATTTCACAGCTTTACCGATGCTTTTTATTATTGTTCTGCTTGTTTTGGCTGTTGTGACCTTTGTTGTGGAAAGGGATATTCTGTCCGGAATCATTATCCTGGCACTGGCCTGTATGAGTGCGGTGATTCGATTTACCCAGGATTACGGCTCCTATCTGGACATGCAGAAGCTAAAGGAGATGGAGCACGATACGGTGAGAATCCGGATTCCGGGAAAGGACGGAACGGAAATCAGAGAAGTACCGGTGGAAGAGGTGGTACCCGGGGATATACAGCTCATCGGCTCAGGAGATATCGTGTGCGGAGACCTTTATCTTCTGGAGAGCAGAGACCTGTTCCTTTCAGTTTCCGCTTTCACGGGAGAGTCTATTCCGGTGGAGAAATATACCGGTGTGGATCGGAGAGCGGTCAATGCAGCGGAACTAAATAACCTTTGCTTAGGCGGTTCCACGGTGAATTCCGGTACCGGAGTCGGTGTGGTGATACGAACCGGAAAGAATTCCTATCTGGGAAAGATTTCTTCCACCATTCATACGCAGAAGAAAGAAACCGATTTTGATAAGAGCCTATCGAAGATAACAAGAATCCTGATTAGCTACATGATTGTGGTGGTTCTTTTTGTATTGCTTATTAACGGCCTTGTGAAGAAAAACTGGCTGGAAGCCTTTTTATTTTCCATCTCCGTTGCGGTAGGTATTACCCCGGGAATGTTACCGATGATTGTAAACGGAACTCTTGCCAAGGGTGCGAAGTTCCTGGCAAAGAAGAAGACCATTGTAAAGAACATGTCCGCCATCCAGAACTTAGGAGCTATCGATGTGCTGTGCACCGATAAGACCGGAACCCTTACCATGGACAATGTGGTTTTACAGAAATATATCAATGTAAATGGAGAGGATTCCTATGTGGTTTTGAATTATGCATGGATGAATGCCTACTATTCTACAGGGGTAAAAAAATCTGATTGACTGGGCCATCCTATCCTACGGTGCGGAAAGCGATGTGCAAAAATACGCCGGGGGCTATGTGAAGTCCGATGAGATTCCCTATGATTTTGAGCGCCGGAGAATGAGTGTGGTGATTTCCAATCCGGGTGGGGAGCATCTGGGGGAGGAGACTGAAGAAATTCTTCCCAAGCCCCAGGATGAGGTATTGATTACCAAAGGAGCTTTGGAATCCGTACTGGCCTGTTGCAGCCGTATTCGGATAAAGAAGGAATACAAGGATATTCAGGAAGAAGACCTTCAGAAGATTAATGCCCTTTCCGAGAAGCTAAATCATGAGGGAATGCATGTCATCGGCGTTGCGGCAAAGAGGAAAAATGCGGGTGACACTGCTGTTTTTTCCATGCGGAAGACGAAACCGACATGACCTTCCTGGGCATTATCGCCTTCCTGGATCCGCCCAAGCCGGATGCCAAGGAAGCCATTCATGGACTGTATGATGCGGGAGTTCACGTCAAGGTCATCTCCGGCGATGCCCCCGTTGTGGTGGAACACGTATGTAAGCTGGTGGGCATGAAGGTAGGAGAGCAAAATGCGGTAACAGGCTCCGACTTGGAAAAGATGAGTGAGGAAGAGCTGTCCCGTGTTGTGGAGAAAAATGACATTTTCGCCCGTCTTTCTCCTATGCAGAAGCAGCGTGTGGTGGACGCTCTTCGGAAAAACGGACACGTGGTGGGCTATATGGGAGACGGCGTAAATGACGCCCCCAGCCTTCATGATGCAGATGTAGGCATTTCCGTGGACAATGCCACAGACGTTGCGAAAGCCAGTGCGGATATTATCCTCTTGGAGAAGAGCCTAACCGTCATTTTAAACGGTATCTATGAGGGAAGGCGAATTTACGGAAATATCCTGAAATACATGAAGATGGCATTATCCGGTAACTTTGGAAATGTGTTCTCCGTATTGATTGCTTCGATATTCTTGCCATTTTTGCCCATTCTGCCCCTGCAGATTTTGATTCAGAATCTGATTTATGACTTTACCCAGATTGCGATTCCCTGGGACAATGTGGACGAAGAATTCCTGCAGAAACCTCATAAGTGGAACAGTGCATCCCTTGTGTCCTTTATGAATGTGATGGGCGGTATCTCCTCCGTATTTGATGTAATGACTTTCCTGGTGCTTTGGTTCCTTTTGGGCTATAACAGCCTTTCCATGCAGAACTATTTCCAGACAGGCTGGTTTGTAGAAGGCTTAATTTCCCAAATTCTGATTGTGCAGTTCATCCGCACTTCGAAGCGACCGATTCTGGATTCCAAGTGCGACTCAGACTGGCGCTTGCTTCGGCATTGGGTATTTTTGCAGCCATCTCCATTCCCTATCTTTTTGATAACTTGAAAAACACGGTATTTACGGAGATGCCAATGGATTACTTTGCGTATTTGCTTGTGATTTTGGCACTCTACGGACTTACGATTGAGACCGTGAAAAAGCTGTATATAAAGAAATATGGAGCTTGGCTGTAAGCTGGAATTTTGAAAGATCATTTTGGAAACCGTATGAGAAGGAGGAAGCGGTATGTGGCTGTTTTTTGCGATTTTATCATCCGTTTTTGCATCGTTAACGGCGATATTTGCAAAGTTGGGTATTGAGGATGTCAATTCCAATCTTGCTACAGCCATTCGAACGGTGGTCGTTCTCCTCTTGTCTTGGATGATGGTCTTTTTGTCCATGCGCAAAAAGGGATAGGACAAATTAGCTGGAAAATCTTGGATTTTTTTCTGATCCTATCGGGACTTTCTACAGGTGCGTCCTGGCTCTGCTATTATAAGGCAATGCAAATAGGGAGATGTATCTGAAGTGGCTGCAGTGGATAAGTTTAGCATTGTGATTACCATGGTTTTAGCTTTTACACTTCTTCATGAAACGACTAATGTCAAATCGATTTTGGCATGTATTTTAATCGCCGGAGGAACAATTCTTATGGCACTGTAAAGGTGGTGACAGAGTGAAGGTGGATATTCAAAAAGTAAATTCTTATGAAGAAGAGCAAGCGGTGATTCGTGTTGTTAAAGTAACGGAGAACATTCAAACTGCCATCAATGCTCTTTGAAAACAGTGCCCCTGTTATCACTGCCCGTTGTAATGGAGAAGCTGTTTTCTGCCCGATTGATAAAATCTATTATATCGAATCCGTGGATAAACGAACCTTTTTCTATACAAGGGATGATTGCTTGGAAGTGCAATATAGATTATATGAACTGGAAAAATACGCTAAGCAGGAATTTCTTCAGAGCAGCAAAGGCAATGATTATCAATATGAGGAAAAATAAAGTCAGTGCGAGCGGAAATTAACGGAAGAATGACGGCAGAACTTTTGAATGGAGAGCGAGTGATTATTGCAAGATCTTATGTGAAAGAACTAAAAGAAAGGTTGGGACTATGATATGCAAAAAGTAAAAAAACTATTTTTAGTCAGACTTTAATGATTTCAACAGCCATTCTTTTTTTGGAATTGGAATGCTGATGCTTATACAGCATTTTTCATTAGGAGTTCAGACATTTTAGTTTTCAATGGAGTGATCCTCTTTCTATTTGCCTCACGGGATTTTTTTATCCTCATTACCGACATATTTTTCTTTTTGGATATGGATAACTTGAAGAAAAAGTGAAGTATGGATCAGGATGGGAATCCATTTTGTCTCGGTTCTCGGAATTGTGGTTCTATGTGCAAGCCTTTTTTTCATTGGTTCGGACAAATCATCAACTTACGCATCATTTTGTCTCATGTATAGTGCTATTTATCTCTTTGTCTGGGGAGCAACGGCATGGATAGCAAAGGCAGACGAGATTAAAAATCAATGAAGCCATTAAAGATTTTGCAAGATTCAGAATAAGAAATAAAGCTTTTCACGAAAATAAAGCATTTCATGAAAAAAAGTGCAACTGGTAAGCTGTAAATGCAGCTTGGTAGAGTGGCACTTTTTTTTAATGCTTATAAGTTGATAAGCTGATTTTTGTCAAAAATCGGTTAGGCAGAACAACAAGTTAAGACAACGGGGCAGAATTACAGGAAGACTTGCAGGATAGCATGGTACAGCACTATAGGAAAAGAATTACAGAAAGAACTATAGAGGCGCCAAGAAGGAGAGAATCGGATGAATGCAATCACGGTAAAGAACTTAAGCAAAAAAACTATGATAAAACAACTGCGGTGGATCATATCTCCTTTTTCCGTGAAGGAGGGGAGTTTTTGCATTTCTCGGGGAAAATGGTGCAGGAAAAATCCACAACCATCAATATCCTTTGTACCATTTTTGGGAATAACAGAGGGAGAGGTGGAAATCTTTTCCCACAAGCTTGGAGAAGAGGATGACAAGATTCGAGAGAAAATAGGTATAGTTTTTCAGAATTCGGTACTGGACGGAGTATTGACCGTAAAAGAAAATCTTCTGACAAGAGCCTCTTACTATGGAATTCACAAAGAAGAAATTTTGGAGCGTTTACATCCTTTAATGCAGGCCTTCGAATTGGAAAGCATCTGGAATAGAAAATATGAGCAATTATCAGGAGGACAACGTAGAAGAGTGGATATTATCAGAGCGCTTTTACATAATCCGAAGATTCTCTTTTTGGATGAGCCCACAACCGGGCTGGACCCCATGTCCAGAAAGCTGGTGTGGGAGTATATCGATTATCTTCGAAAAGAAAAACAAATGACGATATTTCTTACAACACATTATATGGAAGAAGTAAGAGATGCAGACAGAGTTGTGATCCTGGATAAGGGACGAATTGTAGCAGAGGATACGCCGGCGACTTTAAAAAGGAAATACACGAATACAAAACTGATTTGGTATACAGAGAAATGTGGTGACAATGAGCTTGTGCTGAAAGATATGGCGTATTCTTATGAAGCAGATCACTATATTGTGCCCTTAAAATCAAAGGAGAAGTTCTCCCTAAGCGAATTTCTCTATCAAAAATCAAAAGCAAAAATCAGAGACTATGAAATTGTAAAAGGCAGTATGGATGACGTATTCTTACATTTAACAGGGAGAAAGCTGGAGGCATAAGATGAGGGGGATTTTGGGACTTATCAAGAGAAATTTACTATTGTTTTTCAAGGATTGGCAGAGCATTCTATTCTCTCTACTGACATCCATTATTGTGCTTGTACTGTATTTATTATTCCTGAAAGGCACCTTTGTCAGTACGATACAAAGTGCAATGGAGCAGTATCCGGGACTGGCTTCTGTGGTTACCGAAAAGGACATCGATATGTTTGCGAATCTCCTTTTGCTGACAGGAATATTGGGATCCGCAATGATTTCAGTTCCCTTTAGTTGTATTACCACACTGGTAAGAGATAGAGCCAATAAAGTGGATTATGATATTCTGGCAACACCACTAAAAAGAGGGCAGATTATCTTTGCTTATTTTGTATCGGCTGTGCTTACTTCAATACTTTTGAACAGTATAATTCTGGCTGTCGGCCTTATTGGAATTCGTATGCAAGGAAATATGTATTTGAATGCAAGCCAAGTTATAAAAGCCTTTTCTATTGTTGCACTTGGCTCTATTTCTGCAAGCGCAATATTTATGATTATCGTTTTGTTTTTCAAAACCGTCAGTGCCTGCGAAGCTTTCTTTGGAATACTATCAGCAGCTTCGGGCTTTGTGATTGGAGCCTATATTCCTATTTCTCAATTTTCAAATGAAGTACAAACCGTGTGCAACCTATTTCCTGCGAGTCAAATAACGATTATGCTGAGAAATATACTGCTTAATGGACTCTTGGAGCATATCAATACAAGCCTTCAAGGAGTGGATCAGGGAATGTTTGTTCTTAGCCTGAAAGAATACTTTACCTTTCAAGCCAAACTGTTTCATGGGTATCTGGATATGAATAAAATGCTGGGATACATTTTGGGAGTAATACTACTCTGTATTGTAGCGCAAATTATGATTTATTCCGTAAGCTATAAGAAAAATTAGGACAGAAGATGGACACTTAATAGGAATAGTTTTCTTGACATGCAACTCCATAAGATATACACTATCAATTGATAGTAAAACCTTTAAGGGAGGTGATCTTTATTTTTCTCAGTAGAATATCGAAAAGACAGGAAGTGGTTGCTTTCCTTGAGGAACTGAAAGCATTTTTAAAGGGTAATGATTTTGATATAGACCATGACTTAATACTAATAAAGAAAAAGAAGCTAGATGACGAAGAGCATTCAACACCTTACACATTGCTTGATTTAGATTACAATTCCGAGGATGTTGTGAATCGACTTAAAGAGTTGACCGTGGCAGAATATTCAGAAACTAAGATTGATAAGGATGATTTCAATCCTCCGTTGCTCTTCGTCTTTTGGGAAAGATATTAACAGAAGGCTTGTATATGTGAAGTTAAAGATAAAAAGAAAGAGAATCTGAGGACATACATTTTATGCGTGTCATTCCACTATGCAAAAGAGAAGATGAAATTTCCTTATGCATAGTGGATGGGAAAGCGGAGGTGAATGATGGAGGCAAGTAAAGTTATTAGAAAAGTGCATATGGATTGTCCTCTATGCGATAAAAAGCATGATGTAGAGGAAAGAAAGCGACTGGCAAGCATTACGATAAAAGGGGATAAGGTATCTTATGAAGAGCATTTTTTTTACTGCATAAACGCTGATGAAGAAGAGAGGGAATTTGAGACCGGAGCGATGGCAAATGAGAACCTGCTTAATGCAAGGAATGCTTATCGAGTTTTACACGGCTTATTGACTTCTGAAGAAATTGTGGGAATTCGTGAAAGCTATGGTCTTTCACAGGTGGATTTAGCTCGCCTACTTGGATGGGGGGAAGCAACGATTTCACGATATGAAAGTAAGGCTATTCAAGATGAGGCTTATGACACGATGTTGCGTATGATAAAAGATAATCCTCTGGTTGCGCTGGAACTTTTGAAGAAAAATGCAGATAAGTTTTCTGAGACCAAAAGAAGACTTGTGCATTCTAAAATTGTGGGGAAACTCGATTCCTATGGAAAGGAATATATAACAAGGCAGGCGTTAGAAGCAGAGTATGCGAAATTTGATACAGCATCGGATTTTAATGGTTTCACCTTGCTGAATATTGATAAAATTGAGGTGATGATTTCGTATATTGCTGAAAGCGTATCCAATCTATTCAAAGTGAAACTAATGAAAAATGCTTTGGTATGGGGATGCACTGTCCTTTAAACGACGCGGTATTGCCATGACAGGTATGGTATACAGACATGAACCAATGGGGGCATTGCCTGTTGGCCATTATAGTTTGATGGATTTGGAGAATTTAAACATACGAGAGGAAGAAAGTAATAATTATGATCTGATGCTTCATATATATCCGAGTATAGGAATGGACTATTCCATTCTTACAGATGAGGATAGGAGAATCTTAGATGATGTGATAAAGAAGTTCAAAGATTTTAAGGCCAAAGATATTATAGAGTATATGCACAAGGAAATGGCATATACGAAAACGAAAGGCAGGGAGAAATTATTCCATTTAGCCTCGCTAGGGCATTAGAGAATTTTAAGTTTACATTTCTACCGGCGTGCCTTAACAGCTCTACGGGGCATCTTTAATAAACGGATTGACATTCAGCATAGTAAATTTATAATGGATTTTAGACTTTTTTTAAATTCAAATTCCGTTTTTTTAATGGTGACTTTTTGCCTTTGAAAAAGAGGGGAAATTTTTAGGAGGAATAGACATGTCAACACAAACCATCATTATCATTGCTGTAGTAGCGGTAGTATGGGCGGTAGCCTTTTGTAATAATGCTTTCCAGGGGCAAGAAAAAAAGCAAACTCGGTGGAGAAGTTTATAGAAGACAACCGCAATGGAGCAATTCTTCATATCTATGGTAAGCAGATTAGGGTCGACGGAAACGATCTTTCCAGTGTGCCGTCTACTATGGGAAATGATTTGGAAACCATCGTGGCGTTGACTCCGGGTCAGCATACCATCGAAGGAATCTATCAGTCGACGGAAACGGTAGGCGTTAAGACAAGGAACGTCAAAACGGAGAAGGTGAGCTTTGATCTTGACGTAGAGGCCGGACACCGTTATTCCGCCGGAATGTATTTCTACTCTGCTGAGGAAAAAGAGCAATATTCGAATGGACAGACAGGGAAAGTCATTATGGAAATGCCGCTCACTCTTGTGGAAGGCAGTGATTATATAAAAGCATATATCGTTGTCTATCAGGAAGACTAAGAAAGAGACTTCGCAAGAATAGATTCAGAGGATTCTATTGTGGAAGTGTTTAGCGGAAAAGGAAAAAGCATTTCTTTGAGCCTCGAGAAACAAAGGAGTGCTTTAAGAGGAATAGGCTGATAAGAAAAAAGCGAGAAGGGACGCCGGAGTGTAGGCTTGTCCCCTCTCGTTTTTGCTTTCTTGTATCTTTTTTTCCATATTTCTCGTATTCTATTTATATCGGGAGTTTGTACACAAACAAAAATTCGTATGATAAATGGGGGTATATTCTTATGTCGAAAAAAAGACTCTTCGTTTCAGAAAGTTTTCATGTCTTTTTATGTATCGTGGAAAAGAGATTTTCAAACCGTTGAATACCGGATGGATAGATGATAGGGTTTGTGTGGTAAGGGAGTGGGTTGCCAACGTTTTTCTTCTACAGGAAAAAAATGGGACGACCATTATGATTGATGCAGGCTACAATTATGAGCGTTTGGCAGAGAAAATGGCGTGGTTGGATATCAAGGCTTCGGATATTCGAAACATTTTCCTTACCCATCTGGATACGGACCATATCGGAGCTCTGGAAGCGGATAGTGAGGGCCTTTTTAGAGAAGCGGAAATTTATCTGGGAGAAGAGGAAAATAAATATCTAACGGGAGAACTTCGCCGTAGAGTCCTCTACAAGCTTTGCAAACTTCCCGTTGTCAAGCTGGACAATCCGAAGACGCTGCTTCATGACAGGGAAGTCATTTATATTCAAGATATCAAGGTTGAAGCCATTCTTGTTCCCGGGCATACTTACGGGCACCTTGTTTATCTTATTGACGATGCCTATTTGTTTACGGGAGATACGATTTGGTTCGGCGCGGATGGGGGATACAGTTTTTTGAATTCTCTTGCCGAAGACAATGCATTGGCAAAGCGTTCTCTCGTGAAGCTGGAAGAGCTTCTGCTGAAAGAAAAATGCACTCCGCTAATTGTGAGCGGACACACGGGGTGGACGGATGACCGGGGAATTTGCATTTCGACACAAGGATAAGCTCTGTATCTCCGGAAAAAAACAAAAACCGCATGATCCGACTGCCCCTTATGACGGCTATGATGAACGGGAGGATACGGAAGAAAAGGCAAGAAATATGCGGCTTCCGAAGGCTTGGGACAGTATGCGCGAGAATGCAGAACAATAGGCAACGTGAGAAAGGCAAATGATGGCGTAAGAATCAGGTATTAGGATGTGCGTATGGACTTTCCGCTGTAAAATAGGCAGGCACTTGCATTTTTGCAGGTGCTTTTTTAGTTTCCCAAAATTGCGTTTGAAAAAAATATCGACTGACAGTCGAAAAAACTTGACAGCCAACATTTGCTGTTTTATCATAAAAACCGACTGATAGTCGAAAATGTCGAATGAAAACAAAAAGATCAAATATGGAGCCCGGGGAAGATATGAAAAATAGGGTGAATATGAAAAAGAAGGCATATAAAAAATGGAGGCGGATATGAAAAAAGGGGAACAAAGAAAACAGGAACTTCTAAAGCTTGCCTATCGCATGTTTATAGAAAAAGGCTATGAGAATACCAGCATTGACGAGATTGTGGCTAAGGCCGGTATCGCAAAGGGCACTTACTATTATTATTTTGCAAGCAAAGAGGCAACGCTGGAGGCGGTCATTGAAATGATGATAGAGAAGGAGAGCGCTGTAGCCAAAGAGCTTCTTCAGGCATCACTTACCATACCCGAAAAACTGGTTTCGGTTGTGAATGCCTTTCGTCCGGAGAAAGAGGAAGTGGTAATCACGGATGTTCTGGAAAGAAAGGAAAATATCGTCATGCACGATAAAATCTGCAAGAAAATTGTAGAGGTGGCGGTACCGATTCTGGCAGAGATTGTTAAAGAAGGAATAGCACAGGGAGTTTTTTTGCGTGCACTCTTATTGAAGAGCGAGTGAAGATGCTCCTAGTTACGAGTCAACATATGTTCGATTATGGAGATTTTGGGGAAAAAGATGTAGCGGTGTATATCGACATGCTGGAGAAGTCACTGGGGGCAAAAACCCGGAACCATGCATTTTATCAGCAAGGTCTTAGTAGAGGGAGCAAAGGAATGAGCAAGGGAATGAGCGAGATTATGAGCAAGGGGATAATCAAAGCGCAGAATAAAGCGCAGAATAAAGCGCAGAATAAAGCACAGAACAAAGAACAGTTCATGCTGGATAAAGATGAATATCGATATAGACCGTGGTTATTCTTTCTCTGTGCGTATTTTTTTCACATGGATCTTCTGGATACCGGCAATCTTTGTTTCCGAAGATAAGGGGGCGGTATTGATGTTGCTGGGTCTCCTTGCACCGGCAGTGGTCTCCACTGTATTTGTCCTTGTATCCGGCTGTGAAGAGTTGAAGAGAGATCTTAAGGAAAAAGATTATAGGCTTTTATAAAGTAAAGTGGATGAATGTAGTTTGGGCCGTGATTATTTATGCACTAATCATTGTTTTCTCTATTCTTTTCTCCCTTTTATTCGGACAATCCTTAAAGCAGTTTTCCTTTACGGAAGATTTTTCCTTTACCGGAGTGGGAATAGGATCTGCTTTTGTGACCATTACACTGGCTTCGATTATTGAAGAAGTAGGCTGGAAGGGATATTGCGAAGACTCCATAGGGCAATATATGGATTGGTTTATTGAATCTCTGATTTTTGGAATCTTGTGGTCATTCTGGCATTTTCCCCTGCTCTTTATTAAGGGGACATATCAGGCAGGACTTATGGTTAATCCCTTGTTTGCCATTAATTTCTTCGTGGGTGCCATTCTCATGGGATATATCATCACATGGGTGTATCTGGTCAGCGACCGCTCCATTCTGGCCTGCATGGTGTTCCATTTGTTTGTAAACTTTATGCAGGAAAAAAATTGCGATGACAGCGGAGACAAAGTGTGTGGAAACCATTGTGATTTTCATTGTAACGGTGATTATTGTACTGCTGAATAAAAAAATGTTTTTTGGAACGGAGCATGTTGGAAGACTCTTGAAAACACGATTTGGGGAGGGAAATTAAGATGAGTTCCGGAATGAAAAAGTTTCTCCTTCTTTGGATTGGGGAGCTCATATCGTCTATAGGTGGCGGACTCACTTCTTTTTGGACTTGGGGTTTATGTCTTTCAAAAACAGGCAGTGCGGCAGGAATGGCCTTGGTGACTTTACTTGGATTTCTGCCTCACCCTTCTTTTTCACTGTTCCGGCAGGAGTGTTGGCTGACCGTTACGATAGAAGAGTTTTGATGATGATTGGAGACGGTTGTTCAGGACTTGGCATCCTTTACATTTTCCTCTGCATGCTACATGGAGAAGCAAACCTCGTTCAGATATGTATAGGTGTGTTCGTCAGTGCCATATTTTCCTCCCTTTTAGATCCTTCTTACAGAGCAACGATCACAGATTTATTATCCAAGGAGGAGTTTTCCAAAGCCTCAGGATTAGTGTCTTTGGCAGGAAGTGCCAGATATCTGTTCTCGCCCGTTATAGCAGGCCTATTGCTGGCATATCATGACATTTCCTGTTGCTGCTCATTGATGTATCTACCTTCTTTGTTACGATTACAACGACCTTTATTGTAAGGCAAGGGATAAAAGCAAAACAGCCTACAGATAAGCAGTCATTTTTGGAAAGCATGAAAGAAGGCTGGAGAGCAATCCACATAGAGAAAGGCGTTTTTGTGCTTGTCCTGTGTTCCTCTCTGATTACCCTGTTTCTTGGGACTTTGCAAATTCTTGTTGAGCCGATGATTCTTTCTTTTTCAGACTCCAAGGTGCTGGGCATTGTAGAAACCCTATGTGCAAGTGGAATGCTTGTATCGGGAATACTTCTCGGAGGTTTCGGCATTAAGAAAGAATATGGAAAAAGTTCTTCAAATCTCATTTTTTTATGGCGGGAATCTTTATGATCGGTATGTCAATATTTGAAAATCTGGTCAGCATCAGTATATTTGGTTTCTTTTTCTTTGCTACTTTGCCTCTTTGCAACAACTGCATGGATTATCTTTGCAGGACAAATATACCGGATGCTTTGCAGGGCAGAGCTTGGGGATTTATAGGCTTTCTCTCGCAGCTGGGGCTATGTTATTGCCTATGCAGTTTCCGGCTTAGCTGCGGATGGTCTTGGGAGTCTGAGTGGAATGGGTGTCGGACGTGGAGCCGCTTTTATGATAGGGATTTCGGGTGTCTTTCTTTCCCTTGTGGCAGTTACTTTACTTCGTTTTCCGGCTATCGGAGAATTGGAAAAGAAAACGTAATAGGGGAATTGTAATGTGTGATTTACAGATGGCAAACGGAATCTGTGAGTTTAAGGAGGTCTAGTCAATGCATCAGAAAAAAATGAATCTTTTCTTGCGCGTGCTGTTTATCATTCTTATCATAGCGATATCCGGTGCGGCGATCCTACAGATTTTCGCACCGGAATATATGGGAAGAAACTCTGCGTATGGAATTTCTACAGGATGGCAGAGAGAAATCGGCTTTTGGAATATTGCCGTTTTAGTCATATTGATTACGTCGTATAGGCACTACAATTGGACCTATCTAAAGTCTATTTTGCTGGCTCTTATTCTCGGCGGAATCGGTATCGGAAGCAATCATTTTGTCCATTATCTTAAGATGCATCAAATGGTAAATTTGATTGGCGCTGTGGAAAATTATCTTCTGGTTCTTGCCTGGATAATCGGATGGAAAAATAGAAGAAAGGAGGCAGAATTTATGAGAATATGCATAGTGGGTCTTGGAGTCATAGGCACAACTTACGGCTATGTGTTCCAAAAAGCAGGGCATCAAGTCGAACATTTGCTGAGAGAAGAGAAAAAATCGAAGGCACAGGAAAGTCTAAATATCAGTTTATTAGATGGACGTTATAACAAAAAAGGAGAAGAAAAAGCAGATCAATACAAGGTGAATCTTACCAAGCCGAATACAGAGTATGATTTTATTATTTTGAGTGTGGCAAGCGGGAAAATAAAGGATGCGATAGCGACACTTTCACAGAACCATATTACAGGAAGTCTGATTTTATTTTGTAACTTTTGGAACAGTCGGGAAGAGATTGATGAAATAGTGGGTGCTTATCCTTATATTATAGGTTTTCCTACCGCAGGCGGAAGGCTTTTTGCAGAATAACTTGGACTGTGTTCTCTTTGACCATATTATGCTGGAAGGTGAGGGAAAAGCAGGGATTTCCAATTACAAAGCTTTAACAGCTCTTCTCGCTTCTGCAGATTTGAAAACGGAGATTCCTCACGACATGGTGGAATGGATATGGCTTCATATGGCCATCAATGCCGGTGTCACCTCTTCTGCGGCCCGGGAAGGGAAAATTGATCATCCGATGCAGCTTGCTCTTAATTTGATGAAGGATGCCCATGCATTGTCTATTACAGTAAAGGTAATAAGAGAAACGATTCAGGTGGTCAAGGCGAGAGGAGTAGACTTAAGCTTCTATAAAAATGAACTTCTCCCGTATAGAATTCCGTCTACCTTTGCCGGAATTTTTATGAAACGAATGTTCAAAACGAATGAACTCACCCGAAAAATCATGACTTTACATAGTGATGTAGGGGATATGTTGTATGGATGCAAATGTGTTTATGAGACCGGGGAGTTAAAGCATCTCGAACTGCCGATATTTTATTCCAATATAGAAGTTTTAGGTTCCATCTGGGAATCAAGCCCTTTGTAAAGAAAAAAGGCACGTTATATCAAGGGGTTAGGGAAAAGATGGAGTAAGTTGGGAATTACCTGAATAAAGGAGATTTTTGCATTGGAGCTGAAGTGAAAAGTTTAATTCCACTCTAAAAACCGAGTCGATGAAAGTGGCGTTTACTCTTGCAGAACAGGGGTAAATGCCATTTTGTGTTGTACAACAATGGAAATCAGTATTACACTAACTTCTATGACAGGCCTCTGTCAGCTGCGACCAAATGTTTTTCAGGCATGACAACGAAGCGGACTTTAGTCGGTTTTTCAAAAAAGTAGGACTAATTTCCACTTCAAGCGATCGGTATGGAGCGCCCTGACAGCCGCCTGTTGTCATTTACTTTTTTTAAGAAGATAGGGACTTGAGAATAATCTTGTCCTTTTCTATTTTTCGGATGCCGAAAGCATTCAGCTTTTCGTAAAGATCATGGTACATAAAATCTGCAACATCCAGAGGACTCTTTCCGCCAAGCTTTTCGACGGGAGCAGAGTCCACATGACTCAGGACGAGGTTTAAGTCATCCTGATTAGTCAGTCCGAGAGCGTTCAGGTCTGTCCCTTTGGGAAGAATGTAACGCAGTTCAATGTGTTTGTTCTCCAAAGAGCCTTTTCTGTCCGGAACGCATGGGGTCACAATAGAAAACTCGTGTTCGTCTGGCACCATCAGCATCTGTCTCCATGGATTCGGCGGCAGTAAATTCAGTTCCCCGATCCGTCAGAAGAATGTGAACATATTTCCTGAATGTATCCCGGCCAAGAATCTTCTCCAGAAAGTCAATTCCTTCTTTCATGGAAAGAGCTGTTTTACGTTCCTGATAGATGGCAAAAAGGACCCCCGCACTCACGAATTTAAAGGTCTGGATGAACGGTCCATTGGTTTCGTCATTGTAAACGGTGTCCATCTGTGTCACGAACACATCCTGATGATCGGCAATATATTGCTCATAGTCCTTAAATGTGCGGCCATGAAGATACTTCCGGTCAATCCTTTTCTTATATCCCTAGATTTTTTTCTTTGGGATTTTACGGGATACCTTGCGGCGGAGATCCATGACAGTGACACCGGCAATTTCATGGAATACATTTCCCTCTATGTAGTTATAAAGAGTTTTCTCAGAAATCCCAAGCTCAGGGTGATTGGTAACGATCTGGTAGGGGGACTGCCCATGACCGAGCAACGGCTTGATGATGGCGGCCATCTCCTTTGCCTCCTGCACGGTAAGATTCACTCCTTGTCTGGAATCAATCAATGTCGTCCGGTAATCTATCTGGGCGTCTTCTGGACAGTATTGATATTTATCGAACCTACAGTGGCTCCAGTTAGAGCAGCCATTGCATGCACCGGGGAACGGTCGCGCCTTGAGCAGTGAAAAAGGATCATACTCCGGACAGTCGACAGTACACTGGCGTCCAAAGACGCATCTCTTGTAATGATTACACTCCAGAGGCATCTTGCACTTATGTGTCAGCTTACGGTGGAGCTTGATTTCCTTGCCAATGGTAGATTTATCCTTTCCTATCGTCTGGGCAATAGCGGTTTTGGTGGAACCGTTTGTTATGCCGGTAAAGATGATGCGTCGTTCTTCGAGGGTTAAATGCGAAAAAGCATTTGTTATACTCATGTAGGCACCTGCCTTTCCGGCGGCTGTCAGCTACATGAACTGTAAGACAAAAAGCCACAACTGGTTAAGTGGAAAGTGGTGAAAGACTAACGTCTACTTCGTCCCCTTTTAGAGTGGAATTAAACTTTTCACTTCAGCTTTTTGCATTGGATGCAGAGAATCTATAAAAAATATTTGACAAAAAGCAAAAATTCCTTATAATTAGCACGGCGTCAGTTACAAAAGGAACTAATTGACATTTTTTAGTAACTTTACGACAAGTACAATTGAAAGGAGTCAGCAGATGTCTAAGAAAAAAATCAATCTTTTTGTAGGTTCTATTGGAGCGTTTCTTGGAATTTTTGTTTTTTTATTGCCTATATCCCGCAAATTTACGCCAATTTACAAGGAAGCAAAGCACAACCGTTTCAACCGTTATTTGCTGCAATTTCTTGCCTGATTTGGGTTATTTATGGGTGGACCAAAGAACCGAAAAAGGACTGGATTCTCATTATTCCTAATTCAGCGGGAGTGATTTTAGGGGATTAACCTTTCTTACTGCTTTGTAACCCCATGTAATGAGTAGGAGAGCCGGCAACTTCTTTAAGAAGCTTGCCGGATTTTTATTTCATGGACTTTTTAGCCAGTATCAGAGCTGACATTTGAAAAATGTTAGCTCTGATACAAAAAACCACCCGCTATGCGGGTGGGGAACATAGTTATACAAAAATCACCTTTCCTTATACAATAAAGTTGTTCAAGCTATATTGCAGAAAAGGAAGGTGATTGATGGCGAAGAAAGAATATGCATTAGCACATACTAAATGGATGTGTAAATATCATATTGTCTTCACACCGAAGTATAGGCGAAAAATAATATATTATCAATACAAGACAGATATACGGGACATAATAGCCCAGCTGTGCAGATACAAAGGAGTGGAGATAATAGAAGGACATTTAATGCCTGATCATGTACATATTTTAGTTAGTATTCCTCCAAAAGATAAGTGTCTCTTCATTTATGGGATATTTAAAAGGAAAGAGCGCGTTAATGATATTTGATAAACACGCAAATTTAAAAATATAAATTCGGGAATAGACACTTTTGGGCCGAAGGCTATTATGTCAGTACGGTTGGACTAAATGAAAGCCACAATAAAAAAAGTATATTCAAAGAGCAAGAGAAACATGATATCGCTCTGGATAAATTTAGTGTTAAGGAGTATGAAGACCCTTTCAAGGGTTGACGTGAAGTAGTACCACTACCCCTTTATGGGGTAGTGACGAGTCAAAAAGCAATATGGCTTGAATGGAGCTGTGGGAAGTCAAACTTCCCATAGCCTAAAATAAAAAGCCAGCGCCTTTTGAGACGCTGGCCTAGTAACAGGGGCTTATAGCCCCTCGAGCAAACCCCCGTTTGACGGGTGGTTATGATTTCCCCTGCAATTCCGGCGGTATTAGATCCAATAAGGTATGTGGCTAAAGATAAAAAGAATTCAGACTCAAGCGGTGGTAGAATCAATAGAACTCAACTGCCGGTTCCTGTCATTTTCGGCGGTTTCCTGTAAGCTTATGCCGTGAAAGGAGGTGTCCGATATGGATCAAATCAAAAATCGGAAAAATTTATAGCATCTTGCAGAAAGGAAGCGGGTATGACCCAGGCGGAGCTTGCGGAAAAAGCTTGGAATCAGTGACCGGGCGGTATCCAAATGGGAAAACGGAAAGTCTATGCCGGATTCCGGAATCATGCTGGAGCTTTGTGGATTTCTGAAAAATCAACGTAAACGAACTCCTGTCGGGCGAAAGAATCATGGCAGAATTATATAGTAAACAAGTAGAAGAGAACCTTCTGGCAATGAGACGAGAAGTGGAGGAAAGGGACAGGAGAGCTCTTAAGCTGGAATACTGGATGGGATTCTCGGCAGTGCTCTCCGGCTCAGTCTTAATCCTTTTGGCATCTTTCCTAGAGATGCCCTTCTGGCTGAGAATGGTACTCTCCGCCTTTGCCCTTATGATGATTTTACTGGTAAGCTTTTATCGCGGTTGGCATTGAACAGAAAGCAGGATTCTATGAATGCGAGTGCTGTCATCATCGCTATGTGCCTTCCTATAGTAAGGTCATTCTATCCATGCATAGGGGACGGGCAAGATATATGAAATGTCCGGCCTGCGGAAAACGAAGCTGGCAGAAAAAGGTATTGGGAGGAGAATAAAATCATGTGTGGTTTATAGAAATGCTGTTAACAGCGCAGTAATTCTTCTACCAAAAGTTATTATCTCATTTTGATTTTCTGTCTATGCCATAAAAATGCCGTTTACGGCAAAAATAGGAAATGAATCTCTTGCGAATTCTCCAAATAATGAGTACACTATTTTGTAAAAGTGCCGTTTGCGGCAAAAATATGAAATGGAGATCAAGATGGAAATCAATAGAGAAATCAATAGAGATGTGTACCTTAATCGACTTATTGTCAGGAAACACAATGGTTTCATTAAAGTGATTACCGGAATCAGACGCTGCGGGAAGTCGTATTTGCTGAATACTTTATTCTATAAGCATTTACTTTCAGAAGGTGTAGGAGAGAGCCACATTATCCGATTCGCCTTTGATACAGCGGAGGATTTATTAAAGATTGGAGAAGATCCCATCGTACTGGATAATGAAAAAGAAGAGCGTAAGGTAGATCCCTCCCGATTTCTTACCTGGCTGATGCCACAAATTCGTGGTGAAGGGATGTACTACCTTTTGCTGGACGAGGTGCAGAAGCTGGGAGCCTTTGAGTCAGTGCTGAATGGGTTCCTTCGGAAGCAAAATGTTGATGTTTACGTAACAGGCAGTAATTCCAAGTTTCTGTCAAAAGATATTTTAACTGAATTTGAGGGAAGAGGGGATGAAGTGCATGTGCTGCCTTTATCTTTTTCCGAATACTATGCATTCAAAGAGGGAGATAAAAAGCGAAGCCTATGATGATTACTCCGTTTACGGAGGGTTCCCGGCAGTTGCCCTGATGAGTACGGAAGAGCAGAAAAGCAATTATTTGATATCCCAAATGAAGAACGTGTATCTTCGGGATATCGTGGCCAGATATTCGGTACAGGATGAAAGCGCTTTAGGGGAAGTAATCGATGTCATTGCCTCCGGCGTTTCCACCCTTACCAATCCAAGGAAAATTGCCGCAACGATGAATTCTGTTCACGGGACAAATATCAGTGATGCAACAGTGGATAAATACATCACCTATGCTGAAGAAGCATTTATGCTTTCTCGTATAAAAAGATATAATGTAAAAGGACGAAAGTATATCGGAACTCCTTATAAAAATTTATTTTTGAAGACTTGGGTCTTCGAAAATGCCCTGACTGTCATTTCGGCAGATAGAAGAAACCCATATCATGGAGAACATCATTTACAATGAATTGCGATACAGGGGCTATCAGGTAGATGTGGGAACCGTGGAGTCCAGGGAGAAGGATGCAAATGGGAAAAGAAATTCGTGTGCAGAGGGAAATCGATTTCATCGCTACTTTAGGAAGCAAGAAGTATTATATTCAGTCTGCCTATGCCATTCCCGATCAGGAAAAATATGAACAGGAATGCAAATCCTTTGAGCGCACCATGGATTCTTTCAAGAAAATCATTATTGTAGAAAAAAGTATGAAGCCTCGCTATGACGAGAACGGATATCTGATGATGGGAGTTAAGGAATTCTTATTGGATGGGAATAGTTTGCTGATTTAATTCATGAGGAGTATCGTGTGAAAGCCCACTTGCTACAAGTGTAGATTGACTAGTAGCTATATGCTCGATTAAAATAATGCGCAATAGCAGGATGATTAAAGGTTAAATACTCGAATTAGAAAACGTTAAATACTAGAATTAAAAAACGTCAAATACTCGGCATGAAAGATTGAATTATGTTAGACAATATGGAGGAGAGTATCCTATGAGAGAATATATTGAAAGAATATCGGACAAAGTTTTAGCAGAACATTTGGAATCAAAGGGGGCTGTATTAATAGAAGGGCCAAAGTGGTGTGGAAAAAAACAACATCAGGAAAAACATCTTGCAAAAAGCTTTATAGAAATGGATCGTCCGGATATGACAGAGCAATATCAACAAATGGCAAGTCTTAAACCGACTGCACTTCTTGAAGGAGAAGTTCCTCGTCTTATAGACGAATGGCAGATTGCACCTGGAATTTGGAACGCCGTCAGATATGAAGTGGATCAAAGGGGGAGTTTGGACAATTTATTCTTACGGGTTCCTCAGTTCCGCCTATTCTAGATGAAAGCATGCATACTGGAACTGGGCGTATAGTAAGGATGAAAATGCGTCCGATGTCACTTTATGAATCTAAAGATTCGACCGGTACAGTCTCGTTGGAAGATATGTTTTTAGGAAAAGATATTTATGCCAGCGACAATCGCAGTATAGATGATATTGCATACTTTATTTGTAGAGGAGGATGGCCTTTAGCTTTAAATGTATCCAAGAAAATTGCGTTAAAGCAAGCTTTTTGATTATTATGACTCGATTGTAAATGATGATATATCTAGAGTGGATGGAGTCAAAAGAGATTCTGAAAGAACGAAGAGGTTAATGAAATCATATGCACGTAATGTGGCAACACAGGCTTCACTGGAAACAATTAGGGAAGATTGCATTGTGAATGATACAGATACCTTTGATAAAGAAACATTATACTCTTATATAAATGCATTGAAAAAACATTTGTAATAGAAGACTCTCCGGCGTGGAATCCTAATTTAAGATCTAAAACTGCGATAAGAACTGCAGATACAAGATATTTTGTAGATCCATCAATAGCAACGGCAGCACTTGGATTAGGGCCGGAAGATTTAATTAATGATTTAAACATGATGGGTTTGATTTTTGAAAATCTATGTGTACGTGATTTGCGTATCTATGCAGACGCATTAGATGGTGATGTATATCACTATAGGGATAAAACAGGATTAGAATGTGATGCTGTAGTACACTTGCGTAATGGTAGATATGGTCTTGTTGAGGTTAAATTAGGTGGAGACAAGTTAATAAATGAAGGGGCAGAAACCCTACTAAAATTAGCAAATAAGATAGATTCGGATAAGATGAAAGAACCCGCATTTATGATGGTTTTGTGCGGGGTGGCTCCCTTTGCTTATAGAAGAGAAGATGGAGTATATGTGGTTTCCGATATCATGCCTAAAGAATTGATGAGGGAACAAAGCATAATACAAGATATTAATCTAAGCCTGTCCTTTCGTGTGGAGATCGTTTGCCTTTGAAGTAGGAGAAAAAAAGTCCCTTGGAAAAGTTGAAGAAATATGGAAAAAGTCCCTTGAAAAAGTTGGTTCTTATTCGATCTCTGTTTTCAAGAGGCACGAAATATCCCTTGAAAAGAAGGAACTTTCATCGCAAACGATTCTATATTCTTGCTAATGCAGTTTTCAATCGTTATGATATAAGGCGATGGAAGAAATTTCATCAATTATGTACACAGCAAAGATAAAAAAACGCAACGCATACAAAGAGCTATGCCAGAGCCGGTAGGTAGCCCGGCCGTCACAGAATCTTGTGGTAAGTAACCTTCCCCTCCGGGTTGTCCATTCTTTGTTCAAAAAAAGTAATTTTGGAGGGACAAATATGGACAAGATGACTTGATCAAATGACAGTGCTTTTTGAAGGCGCTTTTTGGGTGGGCGTTTTTGAGAAAACAGAGGGGAATTGCCTATCTGTTGCGAAGGTGACTTTCGGTGCAGAGCCCAAGGACTTTGAGGTACGTGATTTTATCTTAAAGCATTTTTATGAGCTGAAATTCAGTCCGGAAGTCAAAACGCAAGTCAAGGAAAGAAAACAGAATCCGAAAAGAGCACAAAGAGAGGTCAAAAAAACAATTGCAGCGTGCTGGCATCGGGACGAAGTCGCAACAGGCGTTAAGTTTACAGCATGAAGAGAACAAACAAAAGCGTAAAGAAAAAAACAGAGAACAAAAACGCATCGAGGAAGAACGGCAATTTATGCTGAAGCAAGCGAAGAAAAAAGAAAAACACAGAGGCAGATAACGAAAATAGTAAGGAATAGCAGGGCAGCTTTAAAACTAAGCCTTATACAAAAATACAAGTTGGAAAAAGCATATACCTATGTGTACAGCACAGGCTTTCTTTCGGAAGGAAGCGCTCTAACGCAGGGTGCCGAAACGATAGAGGAGAAAAAAATACCTTTATTTCTCATGCCTGTCCGGAGCAAGGTGCGAGGGCTCTCCTCTTAACAAGGAAGGAAGAAGTTCCTAGAGCCTACTCTGTTCTTGTCCTGTCCGAAACCGGCATACAGGAAATAGAGCTTGGAGAGGACTTTCTGGACCGGGAAAATGATCCGATGCTTTTTTTCCTTCGGGAACAGCTTCAGGCTAATCAAAAGCCAAGAAAGAAATTGTTTATTTTACCGGAGATTTTTCTTCACCGGAAATCATCCAGATTAAGAATGGATTTTTGCCCTTTAGCAAAACGCTGCCGGAAAATGCAAGGCAAAGGTATTTTCAGACGGTTTCGGACGGCAGATTGATTCCTGTCTGCTTTGAAAGGGAAGTGTATTACGGTCTGTCCCGATGTTTTGCTCTTTTAGACTTTGATTCTGTAAAAAAAGAAGCCAAGTGGAAATGCTTTTCGGAAATGGAGAAAAGTGACTTTATCCACCATGATGACAGGACGAAGGATGCGCCGAAAATCGACAGTTTAAAAATAGCAAATGACGAATTCTACGCCTTTACTTCGGGAGAAAGCACAGGCTCAGTGAACAAATGGGGAATGGACTATTATGCGTTGGCAAAAATTTCCCCTGAGGGCAAAGTGAAAGAAAAGCTCTTGGAGTCGGAACAGCTGAAAGCAGGCGGAAAAAAGTCCGGGGTGAGCGGAATTTTCACCCATTCGGATTATCTCATTCTCACACCGCTTTTTAACAATGACGATTGGAAGGGAAAGCAGAAGCTCTTTTCTCTTAGTAAACGGGAATATACGGATGTTATTATGCCAAGAGGAATGACAAAGCATAGCTTACACAATATTTGCGGAGAGCTTTGTCTCACCGCTCTGTATGATAGAGGACTGAAAGAAATCCTTTCTTTACCATATCCTTAAGTTTCCTTGAATTAGTTTTTCTTTTTTCACTAATATAATCTGCAAGTGGTTGGCTTTTTTCATCGGCATCTTCTATAATCTTTTTCATAGCTTTTAAAATAGCCTTTGCTGAATACTGAGCCACTTTTATCTCAATATTTATAGCCTTATTATTAACTTCATCATTTACCATATAGGTGACCTCCTTTCCGGGAAAAATAAAAAAGCGGCCCAGACTTTTACATCTGAACCGTTAAAATTTTAATTCTATAGTTTTTTATTATTTTTAATTTTATTACTGTTGTGACGTACTTTATAAATTATGTTTCGCAAACTTTTGTTTGCTTTTTAATGCCTTATTGATGGTTTCTTGAATAAAAAGGACTACAGCATTTTTCCCAAAAGGATTATTAATTTCGCACTTTTCCATTTTTCATTGCCCCTGTAAGTCTAATAATATCTTTAATATTCTTTGCACCATCATCTAAAACAGCATTTATAATTTGTTGCTCTGTAACTTGGTTGCAATAGCATATATATTTGGGATTTGCATCCTTTTTAAACCATATAGGAACTTTTACATCTTCCTTATAAAAAAACTCTTTCATTGTTTGAGTTATAATACACGACATCACAATCTTCATTCATACATAAATAGTAAGTTTCTTCATCTACAACCTTTCCCATAAGGTTTTCTGATACCATATGCTTTACAGTTATATTCTTAACCTTTTCTCCTATTTTGTGACATTTGGGGCAATTTGCTTTTTCTTCCACTGTACCAGTGGTTTTTTGTATTGAACCTCAGCAAGATTGATTTATCTTATTTTCTTGACTCACTTTATTTCCTCCTTTCTAAATAAATATTATTTCTATAGTTAATCAGGATATCTAATACCTCTTTCAATGGATCTACAGGTTGCAGCTCTTTTTAAGTCTTCTTTGTTCATTTCTCTTTCTACCAATAAGTGCCATAATGGTTTATAAGAAATTGCCATATTATTACCCCTTATCCGTTTTATTGTTAAGATATATTATATCATAAATAGGCTGATAAGTCACTTTAGCCTATTTTATACTTGTGCTTGCGTTAGTATTTATTGAGATAGTCCTTGTTTTTTTTCCTTGTCCCACTTGGAACTGCTCCAAATCCCTTGCTGGAAGGGGCGAATACCCCTTACCTTATAAAGTATCTTGTGGCTGTTTCTTTTTTTAAAAGGAGGTAGGAGCAATGTTTTTAGAGGACTTAAGAAAAGAAGAGAATCTGACATATACGGAGAATGGCGCTCTTACCAACAGGAGCACAAACTCTTACTGTCTGGATCTTTTTGCCACCATTGGTGCTTTGCGAAATGCTGAGGACAATGAAATCATTTCTAGGTTTATCAAGGCCTATACGGAAGACAACAATATGGCAATGAAGATTCTTTTCTTCGCAAGAGACATTCGAGGTGGCCTTGGGGAGAGAAGAGTGTTTCGGTCAATATGGAAGTGGCTTTCTCTTCATGAGGCGGAGTCCGTTCGAAAGAATATCACAAATGTTCCGGAGTACGGAAGATTTGATGACCTTCTTTCCCTTCTGGACGGACCTTGCGAAAAGGATATGCTTAGTTTCATAAAAGAGCAGTTGGATAAAGATCTTGCTGCCCTGAAAATCGGAGAGAGTGTTTCTTTACTCGCCAAATGGCTTCCTTCCGTGAATACCAGCAATAAGGATACCGTTAAAAGAGCCAAGAAACTTGCGAAAGCTTTGGGATTTAGCGATGCAGAGTATCGTAAAGTCCTTGTTTCACTGCGGGCGGAAATAAAGTTGATGGAGAATTACCTTCGGGAGAAGGACTATTCCTTCTCTTACGAAAAAGCAGCCCTCTAAAGCTTTGTATAAGTATAGACTGGCTTTTTCTTAGAAATGACAGGGAAAGATACTCTGCCTTTTTAGAGAAGGCAGAAAAGAATCCTTCTGTAATGAATACAGGAACCTTGACGCCCTATGATGTCGTAGCATCCATTTTCCGTAGAGATATGGAGAAAGAGGAAATCACGGAAGAGGAACGTCGTTCTATGGACGTCACCTGGAAGGTTTTTCCTGACTATACAGGGGCGGAAAATGCTCTTGCGGTAGTGGACGGTTCCGGTTCTATGTATTGTGGCTGGGGCTCCGGTTATATGCCGGCAGCAGTGGCACAGTCTTTAGGGATTTATTTTGCGGAGCACAACGAGGGCTGTTTTCATAAGCATTTTATTACCTTTTCCGAAAATCCGAGACTGGTGGAGGTGCAAGGCAGAGATATTGTAGATAAACTTACGTACTGCGTAAGCTTTTAATGAGTGTGCCAATACGGATTTACAGAGAACCTTTGATTTAATTCTGAATACAGCCATTCAAAACAGGGCAAAAGCAGGAGGAAATTCCTGAAAAACTCTATATTATTTCGGACATGGAATTCGATTATTGTGCGAACCATGCGGAAATGTCGAATTTCGAGTACGCAAAAAGAAGTTTGCAAATCATGGCTACAGGCTTCCGCAAATTGTTTTTTTGGAACGTGGAAAGTAGAAACCTGCAACAGCCTGTCACGAAAAAATGAGCAGGGAGTGGCCTTGGTTTCAGGGACTTCTCCACAGATTTTTTTCCATGCTGTCCGAAGGAATTTTTGAGATCCCTATTCCTTTATGCTGGAAACGCTGTCTTCCGAACGCTACGAAAAGGATTTCTGCGTAGAAAGAAGGAAGTAAAAAAAGCGGAAAATGCTGAGACAGTACAGTATTTTTCCGCTTTTTGATGCATAATGAGTATCGCTCGTAGAGCATAGAGTATATCTTTTTAGTTAGAACATTTCCGCAAGTTCTCTAGCTGAAGCCACCATGGACTTTAGCTGCCGGACGGTTTTCTCCATATTCCATTTTTTTCCATGCCTTCTTATTCTTTGGGGGAGTGAATAAGGCCAAGTCGCTTTTCACTATCAAGTAAATTCGGTCGTCGTTTAAGGAAAAGCCTAACCCGGAAGAAATTTGTCTGTCAAACCAGGAAATCATAGTCGGTGTCAGAAATTTTTCGCGCAGCCTGTTCATCGGTGCAGAAGATATTGTAATGTTCATTATGGGTAATATCTTCCACATCGATTTTCTTTTCTCCGTCACAGGCAGGAAAAATGTCCTCCATTTGTTTCTTTTCCCCACACTTTCTCCGTGGGAACGATTCTGAGCTGCCCTTCAAAATGGGAGTGATACTGCAAAGTATAAACTTGTCCCTTGAATTCGTATAATCCCTTCCTGTCTTTTTCCCTTTTTAGAGAGTAAGCATATAAGCCGGTGATTTTTCAGCCCATTTTTGCTCCTGTAAATCCAGTAAGCCGTAGGGGAAATAATAAGAAAAAAATCGGCACAGCTTTCTGAAAGGCATGAAGGGGAAGTGATTCATTTCCGGCAAATTCTGCATCGGGAAAAAGAATATTGATCATCGGAGGAAGGATCCGATTCAGATAAGTTTCCTCCGTATCCGGCAGTTTTATGATTTTAAAGATAAGGCTATAGATTACGGCCAAAAATGAATGCGCTGATGATACCCAGGAATGAAGCAATCACTATCCCGAAAACAATTTTTTTGATAAAGTAGAAATGTGCTGAGGGGAGGACAGACTGCTCCTTAAGAGTTATAAGAATCGGCAAAACAAAAACACATAAGAACAAAAGCCCGGAGAACAATACAAAAAAGGCACCATAGGGCTTTCTTCGAAGTAAAAACTTCTATTCATTGATTTTCGAGTCTTTTTGTATTTCGGAGACTTCCATAGTTCTTTAAGCTGTTGCTGTTCTTCCTTTGTTAATTACATTTGCTGCATCCTTATCCCTCTCTTATATTTGAATTCATTTTTGACTTTTTTAAGTATAGCATAAAGAAGAGGCTTTTTGACGTAGGTGATGTAAGAATTTACTTTATTATTTAGCAAGGAAATAGGGGGGATTTAGTAAAGATACAGTAAAACTTAGTAAAGACAAAGCAGGACTTAGTATAAATTTATATAAGGCTGAACAGCTTTAGCATGTCTTTTTGTGCTATGATATTTCACAAAACTTTATAGGAGTGTGACTTATGCAAGTGACCATCAAAGATGATTTTGACTTAGAGAAAATTATTGAAAGCGGACAGTGCTTCCGGGGAAAATGTCTGGAAGACGGAAGCTATCGCTTTATCTCCGGAGATTCCGCCATTTACCTTCGTCCGGAAGACAGAGAAACCGGAGTGTATACGGTATCCTGTGATAAAGAAAGCTGGGAAACAATCTGGTTTCCCTTTTTGATTTGGAAAGATGCTATGGCGAAATCGCAGTTTCGGAAAGCGGAAAGCATGAATTCGTGGATCAGGCTATTGCCCATGGACGAGGAGTACGACTCCTACGGCAAGACCCTTGGGAAATGCTTCTCACCTTTATTATTTCCCAACGGAAAAGTATTCCCGCCATCATCAAATCCGTGGAAGCCCTGTCGGAGAAATACGGCCATGATATTGTTACTGAACAAGAGAGGCTAAAGGCATTTCCCTCTCCGGAAGAAATGAAAGATGCTACAGCGGAAGAGCTGGCAGCCTGCGGTCTTGGCTATAGGGTGAAGTATATCTTGGACGCAATACAAAAGGTCAATAGTGGAGAGCTGAATTTACAAGCCATTGCAGAACTTCCCGACAATATATTGCTGGAAAAGCTGCAGGCCGTCATGGGCGTAGGCATAAAGGTTGCAAACTGCATTGCCTTTATTTGCCTATGGAAGAACCGCCTGCGTTCCGGTGGATGTCTGGATTTTCCGCGCCATAGAGAAAGAATGTGGAGGCGTATCTCCATTTTCCTTGTACGGAGAAAATGCAGGGATTATTCAGCAATATATTTTTTATTATGAGAGAGGGGTTATCGGGCGCAAGGATGGATGAAAATGAATGAGTGCTTAACAAAAATCCACTTTATACCATTGCAATTGCTTTAGTCTTTATTGAAATATTTCCGTAAGTTGCATTGCTGTTTGGGTCATAGCTTTTATTCGCCATGCAATTTCTTCAATATTCCATTTCTTCCAAGCTGCTATATTCTTCGGTGGATCAAAGATAATTAAGTTGCTTTGAATAGCCAAATAAATATGATTACCTGTTAAGAAGAAAGTTAATCCTCTAGGAACTTGTTTGTCAAACCAGGCAAGCATTGCCGGTGTTAGGAAATTTCGTGCTGCTTCTATGTTAGAACAGTAGATGTCATAATTTTCGTTATGAGGAATATCTTTCACATCAATTTTTATCTCTCCTTCGCAGGGGGCAAAATACCCTCTATTTCTTCCGTTCTCCAACAGTTTATCTGGAGGAATAACTCGCAGTTGTCCGTCAAAAATGGGAAGAATAGTTAAAGGAAAAAATCTGTCCTATAAATTCGTATGCGTGAGTGCCAACTGTCTGCTTTTTTGGACTGTAGGCATATAAGTTTGTGATTTGTAGATTATTTTGATGCTTCAATTTAAGTAAACCGGACTGGAGATAATATGATAAATTTGGCAGAGCCTTTTTTTAAGCTTTTTAGTGGGAAGTTTTTTTCTTCATTAAATTCCGAGTAGGGAAGAAGGATATTTATCGTTGGGGAAGTGAACGTTTTAAATATATTTCTCTTGGACTAAACTTCTTTAGTTGTTTTTCAATAAGTTTGGTGATAAGCAGTATGATAGCTCCCCAAGCGGCTATAGCAAGAACGAAAATAGGTATTATGAGGAGCCATACTAAGCCCTCAAAAGGACTAATCAATTCACATAAGACATATGCAGATAAGGCACTGAAACAATATAAAAATATATGAAAAATAAGTAAATACAATATAAAAATAGATAGAAGAGGATGTGATTTATAAATGCATATCTTCAAGATATTTCAGTCCTTTTTAAATTGTGGGTCCTCCCGAAGTTCCTTGAGTTTTTGTCGTTCTTCTTTACTCAAGTCAATTTGGTTCATATGCTTCCTTTCTGAAGTCTTATCGAAAGATAAGTTTTTCAATTGTCGGATAGTCCTTTATCGGAGTTGTTTAACATGATTTCCGCTAAGTATATTTTTTTGACGATTTTATGTTTTTTTAAGTATAGCATGGGATGCGTTGTACATTGAAGAAAAAGAACAAAAAAATTTATTAATATTGTATATCTTGGGGAAAGCTATATACAGAATAAAGGACGAATTAAACATAGACATGGTAGAATAATAAATAGTTTTTCTGATAGGACTGAACAGTAAAAAAATAAATCAAAGGAGTGAAGACATGGCAAATTACAACATCAACACCATTTGCGTACAGGGCGGGTATGAGCCAAAAAAATGGTGAACCCAGAGTGGTTCCTATTGTGCAGTCTACGACTTTTAAATACGAGACTTCCGGGCAAATGGGAGATCTCTTTTGATTTAAAGGATTCCGGATATTTTTTTATACCAGACTGTCGAATCCCACAAACGACGCGGTGGCCAATAAGATTTGTCAGTTGGAGGGCGGTGTAGCGGCTATCCTGACTTCCTCCGGGCAGGCGGCGAACTTCTATGCCATCTTCAATATTGCCTCTGCGAGGGATCACGTGATTGCCTCTTCCGCAATCTACGGCGGAACCTATAATTTAATTGCAAAGACCATGAAGACGATGGGCATTGACGCCACCTTTGTAGACCCGGATATTTCCCCGGAGGAACTGGATTCCAAGTTCCTTCCCAATACCAAGGCAGTTTTTGGAGAAATCTTAGCGAATCCCTCTTTGAAGATTTTGGACATTGAAAAAGTTTGCGAAGGCAGCACATAAGCATGGGGTACCTTTAATCGTAGATAATACCTTCCCAACGCCGATTTTTCTGTAGACCCTTCGAGTGGGGAGCGGATATTGTGACGCATTCCACTACAAAAATATATGAACGGTTCTGCCAACTCCGTCGGCGGTGCAGTAGTCGATTCTGGAAATTTTGATTGGACGAAGTACAGCGAAAAATTTCCGGGGCTTACCACTCCAGATGAAACCTATCATGGAATCGTCTATACGGAGAGCTTCGGTAAGGCTGCTTATATTGTGAAAATGACTACGAACCTCATGCGCGACTTAGGTTCCATTCCTTCTCCGCAGAATTCCTTTTTATCTCGGCGTGGGTTTGGAAACTTTGCATTTAAGAATGGAAAGGCATTATGAAAATGCTCTTGCTCTGGCAAAGCATTTGGAAAAGCACCCGAAGGTGGCATGGGTTTCTTTCTCTGGTTTGGAAAAGGACAGCCAGCATGAATTGGCTAAAAAAGTACCTGCCAAATGGCTCCTGTGGTGTGATTTCCTTCGGCGTGGTTGGCGGAAGGGAAGCGGCTGTGAAGTTTATGGATTCTCTGAAGCTTGCGGCTATCGTTACCCACGTTGCGGATTCCAGAACCTGTGTCCTGCACCCGGCATCCACCACTCACAGACAGATGAACGATGAAGAGCTTCTTGCGGCAGGCGTATCGCCGGATCTCATCAGAATGTCGGTGGGAATCGAAGATATTCAGGATCTCATTCAGGATGTGGATCAGGCGTTGGGAAAAGTAAAAATAGGACGCTGCGTTTCATACAATAAAAAAATCAAAGCGGATGTCATGGACTTTGCTTAAGTTATCCGGTTAAGAATGAGAAAGACCGATGAAGCGGGAAGATTCCGGCTTATCGGTCTTTTACCGTGAAAACAAGAGGGTATTTGCTTTTGACAGCAACAATGAACCTGTCGCGGAGGTGATGGACGGAGAAATCGTTATTTTCCGCACGCACGATTGCTTTGATAACCAGCTTAGTGAAGAGGGAACCTGCATCGGAGCTTTGAACTGGGACCGCATCATTCCTGCCACCGGTCCGGTCTATGTGCAGAACGCAATGGCAGGAGATGTCCTTAAGGTGGAAATCCTGGAGATTACTCTGGATCAGCAGGGCGTAATGTGCGCCCTTCCGGATAACGGCGTACTTGGCTCCTTGGTGAAAGAGGAGTCCGTAAACAAGAAGAAACGAAATCCGATTTTGCAAAAAGCAATTGAAGAGGAAAAAGGATTTGCGGGCTTGCGGTATCATGATAGAAGCGGCACAAACTTTTATTTTCTAAAAAATGGCTCAGTGCGTCTGCATTGGAGGATGAAGAAGTGGTACAGATTAAAAAGCAAGACGTTCTGCGGCGCGTTTTTTGACGAAGTAGAGGGAGTGCTGTGATAGGAAATACGGCAACGGCTACAGCAATGGAGATATCTTCTCGATATGCTCCAGAAAAGAGTGCATTACGAATTCTCGCTTAGAATCGATGCATCACCTTTTGGAATTCCTCTTTCACTGATTCTCTCCTTCACCAGTCTCTGCAAAAGGGGATGTTTTTTTCTCCATAAACCATGGATTTTTCTTGATCCAGCCGTAATTTAAGGGGCTGGGATGTACCAGCGGAAAAATCAATGGGGAGGAGACCCTTTTCGAGGAGACTGCTTCGTCGCCTATCGCATGGGGAGTAAAGCAGTTCCTTTAAGGGAAGCTTTTGCACCTTTTTGATCGTAGTGGGAAATGGCATACTTTCCGATTAAGATTCGAAGCTCAATATGGGGAAGTAGCGCTACGATTTTGTCGTGATAGTTACGCATGAAGCGCCGGGGAGGGAGGTCACCGCCCTTTCCTTTTCCAGGATAATAAAGGTCCATGGGGACAATGGCAATGGCTTTTCCATAAAAAAATTGCTTCGGAAATCCCCATCCATTCCATCAGTCTTTTTCCCGAAAGATCATGAAAGGGAATGCCTGATTCCTCTACCTTTTTTTCCCGGCGCCTGCCCGACCAAAAGAATCTTCGCTTCTTGATGAAATTGAAAAATGGGAGAAATTCCCCGTTCGGTATAACTTTTGTTTTCCGGTAACTGTTCGATTTCTTTTATAATAGCCTGCACGGCAGAATCGTTCTCAGTCATCCTTGATTCCGTCCTTTTCGTAGAACGCCCTGAGGTATTAGAATAACATTTCTCAGAGCGGAAGGAAAGTGATCGGAAAAGAGCTGGATAGTCGTTCAGAAGGGGGATTCTTTATGAATTCAGAGCAGATCGAAAAAGAAGAGACAGGGTGAAATCCGTTTGATTTCGGAGATGATTTCTCATACTGCAAGAAGAAGCACGGTAGCTCCAGGGGCACTTTTGCGGAGAATGTAAGGCGCTTTCGGACTATGTCATATCGAGGATTGCCCGTTGCCCCTTTATGGAAAAAAAGAGTTTCTGCAGTTATTGCCCGGTACACTGCTATTCGCCGGAAATGCGGGAGAAGATTCGGACGGTCATGCGGATAAGCGGACCGAGTATGCTGCTCCATCATCCGCTCTTATCGATTACTCATGCGGTAGAGGGAATGAAAAATAAGAAAGCGGGAAAAAAGCCGGATGCTTAGGGGATAAAACTGAAATAATGGAAAAAGGAAAGTGTAAATAGATAAAAGAAAAGGGAGAATTAATGATTAAAATGCGTTTGATTCGACTCTTAGAGGGGGCCGGAAAGTATATTGTTTACCAGATTTTATGGCAATGGATTTCGCTCCTTGCACAGGTCGTGATTGTGTACAATATTGCCCATCTCTTAGAGAGTGCTTGGCGCGAGAATCTCAGTACGGAGGGAATAGCCCTGACTATGGGGATTGTTCTGCTCGGACTGGGCTTTCGCTTTCTCTGCGACCGTCTGTATACAAAGGCGAGCTTTCATGCCAGTGCGGATGTGAAACGAATCCTCCGCAATAAGATTTATGGGAAAATGCTTGCCCTTGGACCGTCTTATCGAGAAAGCGTAAACAGCGCGGAAATCGTGCAAATGGCAGGAGAAGGCGTGGAACAGCTGGAAACCTATTTCGGAAGGTACTTAAGTCAGTTCTTCTACTCCCTTTTGGCTCCGATTACCCTCTTCTTTATCCTCTCGCGCATCAGCGTTCAAACGGCACTGCTCCTCCTACTTGCTGTGCCTCTTATTCCTATTGTCATTATGCTTGTTATGATTGTAGCCAAAAAATTGCTCAGCAACTATTTTGCAATCTATTATGGACTTGGCGACAGCTTTTTGGAAAAGCTGCAGGGCATGACCACCTTAAAGATTTATCAGGCGGATCAGGCTGCAGCGGAGGACATGGACAGGGAAGCGGAGCTTTTCCGGAAAATCACGATGAAGGTGCTTTCCATGCAGTTAAACAGTACTTCGGTGATGGATATTATCGCTTACGGCGGGGCGGCGGTCGGAATCATCTCGGCACTTGGTCAATTTTCCAAGGGTGCAATTTCTCTTTCCGGCGTTTTAATGATTACCCTCCTTGCGGCGGAATTCTTTCTCCCCATGCGACTGCTTGGAAGCTTCTTTCATATCGGCATGAACGGGATGAAAGCAAGTGACCGAATATTTGCTTTTTCTGGATCTTCCGGAAGCGGAAGACGGGAAAAGCTGTACCGGAAGAAAAAAAGAAATACGGATTTCTATGGAGAAACTTTGCTTTTCCTATGAGGAGAGTCGGGAAATCCTTCGTGATGTCGAATTGGAAATTCCTGCCTGTTCCTTTTGTGTCCCTCGTGGGGCTTTCCGGATCCGGAAAATCCACGATAGCCGGGATTCTTATGGGGAAAAAAATAAGGGATACAAAGGCTCCGTAAAGTTAAATGGAAGAGAGCTTACGGAATTTTTCGTCTCGGTCTATCCTCGATAAAATGACGATGATCGGGCATGACAGCTGGATCTTTAAGGGGACTGTCCGGGAGAATCTGCTCCTCGGAAAAGCCGTCCGCAACCGAGGAGGAGATGAAGGAAGCCTTAAAAAAGGTAAACCTCCTCTCCTTTATAGAAGCACAGGGGGACTTGCTATGCCGCTCCTTTCGAACGGTACCAATATTTCCGGAGGGCAGAAACAGAGACTTTCTCTTGCAAGAGCACTTCTCCACGATACTCCGGTCTATATTTTTGATGAAGCGACATCGAATATTGATGCGGAAAAGTGAAGAAAGGATTATGGAGGTCATTCATGAGCTTGCAAAGAGCAGAACGATTCTCTTGATTTCCCATAGACTGGCTAATGTTGTAGGGAGCGATTGTATTTTTATGTTGGAAAACGGCAGAGTGGCGGAAGCCGGAAAGCATGAAGAGCTCCTTAAAAAGGGAGGAAGCTACAGCCGTTTGTTTAAGGAACAGAGAGAGCTGGAACGCTATTCGGAAAAACACAAAGAGAGTTCTGCAGGAAGACATAAAGTAAGTTTTGTAGAAACACAAAGAGATACTGGTATGGAAGAACCGGGGCATATGGAAGACTTGCAGGATAAAACAGGAGAAAGGGAAGATACGGTAGAGGAAGGAGGGGAAAAGCATGAATAAAAGAAGGTCGGATTTGGCCATTATGCGGAAGCTTATCGTTCTTGTAAAAGCCTCTTACGGGAGTGATGCTGACCGGCATTATCTTAGGTGTTTTGGGATTTTTATGTGCAATCTTCCTTACCATTCTCGGGGGATACGGAATCCTAAAGGGGATTTTGGAGCTTCCTGCTTTGCATGGCCTTTCCGGGGCTAGCTTTTCTATGCCGGGGGGCTTCTTCTCTTTTGCTACAGGCTCATGGCAGAAGCTCTTTACTGTGATTCTTCTCTTTGCCGCAGCGCGTGGAATCCTGCACTACGGTGAACAGTATTGCAACCACTACATTGCCTTTCGAATCTTAGCGATTATCCGTCACAAGGTATTTGCCATATTAAGAAAACTCTGCCCGGCAAAGCTGGAGGGAAAGGAAAAGGGGAATCTCATCTCCGTCATTACTTCGGACATCGAACTCTTAGAGGTCTTTTTTGCGCATACCGTTTCCCCGATTGTGATTGCCTTTTTGACTTCGCTGATTATGCTTCTCTTTATCGGAAAGCAGCATATTCTTGCGGGAGCGATTGCCTTAGCGGCCTATCTTACTGTCGGCGTGCTGCTTCCCATTTGGAACGGAAAGCGCAGTGCAGAAGCCGGAATGGCACTGAGAAGCGAGATGGGAGAACTGAACAACTTTGTTTTGGACAGTCTCTACGGTCTGGATGAAATCCAGCAATACCATGTGGGAGAAAAACAAGCTATGGAAATGGACGAAAGGTCGAAAAGACTCTCCGCTTTCCAGAGAAACTTAAGCTCCTTTGAGGGCTCACAGCGTGCGGTGACGAATCTTGCAATTCAGCTGTTTTCCTGGGGAATGTTTTTACCATGCTTTTCCTCTATCAGAGCCATATCGTCGGCTTTTTCTTCTCTGCTCCTTTCCACCCTTGCCATGATGAGCTCCTTTGGACCTGTTGTAGCACTTTCTTCTCTTTCCAATACCCTAAACCAGACCTTGGCCTCCGGAGAGAGGGTACTTTCCCTTTTAGAGGAGGAACCGGCGATAGAAGAGGTATCGAACGGAGAAAATATTGGATTTAACGGTGCAAATGTCGAAAAACTTACATTTTCTTATCAGGATGAAATCATTCTAAAGCAGGTTTCGATTGACATTCCGAACGGAAAGGTTCTCGGGATTCACGGTGTCAGCGGCTCCGGAAAATCCACTCTTTTAAAGCTGCTTATGCGTTTCTGGGATACGAAACAGGGAAAGATTTTATTTTCCGGAAAAAATGTGAAGGAAATCAATACGGACTGCCTTCGCAAAATGACGAGCTATGTGACACAGGATACCATTCTCTTCCATGACAGCATCGGGAAAAATATTGCGGTCGCAAAGCTCTCCGCTACGCAGGAAGAGATTGAAAATGCGGCGAAGAAAGCAAGCATTCATGACTTTATCATGAGCCTCCCTAAAGGATATGAAACGAAGGTGGGCGAGCTTGGAGATTCTCTTTCTGATGGAGAAAAGCAACGAATCGGTCTCGCAAGAGCCTTCCTTCACGATGCGGAGCTTCTGCTTCTCGACGAGCCTAGCAGTAATCTCGATGTCTTAAACGAGGGCATTATTTTGCAGTCATTAGAGAGGGAAAAGCAGGGAAAGACGGTAGTGTTGGTTTCGCACAGACAATCCACCATGTCCCTTGCTGACAGGATTTATGAGATGGAAAAGGGACGAGTTTCTTAAAATAAGCAATAGGGTAAAGTGGCAAATCACTGCCGGTTATGCGATATACCTGAGATCCATAACCGGCGGAAAAGCGCTTTCATCCGTGATGGATAGATGTCTTCACAACTTGCGGGGAAAATCGGAAATAATAGTTGACAAGAATAGAGGAAACGATGTATATTATCTTAGTCGTCGCAAAGGCGATGAGGTGTTTCTATGGCGAGATAGCTCAGCTGGCTAGAGCACGCGGTTCATACCCGCGGTGTCGAGGGTTCAAGTCCCCCTCTCGCTATTACAAAGAACCGCTTACCCACTATGGTTGAGCGGTATTTTTATTTCTTCGTGACATATTTTGTGTCATATCTTCTAAGTGTTCATTGATTCTCTTAGCGTACATTTCGTTCATGGATACAATGTTATTTTGGTAAACATCTTTGAGTACTTTGGAACCATTTCTCCATCCGCCAAGATTAGCAGTGTAATTATCTGGAATATCCAAAACCTTAGCCAACGAAGCGAAGTAGTGCCGCAAATCATGAAATCTAATATCTATCCCCAGCTTTTTTTCTTGAGACGGAGAAAAGCATTCCCTATAGCATTGGGCTTGATATCGATTATAAAGTTTTCGGGACTTCCCGTTCCTATCATAGCTAAAATAAAATCGGGTAGATATACGATTCTGCTTGATGCATCGGTTTTGGGAACTTCTTTGTAGTGCCATTGCTTGTCATCTCCCCATACATAATCAGAATGGATATATAACTCATTACCTTTGATATCTTTGTACTTTAGAGCAGATATCTCGCCACGTCTAAGGGATAGACAACCAAGCAGAATTGCTAATTGTAAATTCGGGCGAGCATTCTTATATAGCTTTATTATTTGGGCGCTCTCGGGTGAATTGAGCGGTTTCTTTGCGTTAGATGGTAAATGTACCATAAAAATTCTTATCAATGCCGCAGAACGTCAAGGATGAACGCAAAAACCATAAGTATTCTTTATTGTCTTTGCTGAGTAATCTTTTTTTCGACTAAGTATGAAATGACAGATTGCATATCGCTAGAATTTATTTTGCGTATGCGGAGATTGTAGAAAGGCTTGAGCCTTTTAAATGATTCGTTGTAACCATAGAGTGTTGATGGGGAAAGGACATTCCTGTTCTTTTTCAACATATTTTCTCATCGCTTCTTCGGCGGTTAGATCATCACTCCTTTGCCTGTCATTATCATTGGCGAACTTTGCCGCCATCATCTCAGCTTGTTGTTTGGTGCTAGCTGTGAATGATTCATAGTGTTTCTTTCCATCGGGCGTTGTATGGGAATACACACGCACTCTCCAATTTCCTGATGGTAATTTCTTTGCTTTTTGCCATTATAATTCCTCCTAAAAACAAAGGACTCAAATTGAGTCCCTTGAATGTCATGATACTTTTGCGCCTTTTTGACCTGTTACACTTCCAAGACCTCCTTAAAAAGTTTTGTTTGTGGGCTTTGGATTCTATCTTTTGGACATTGCTACGTTCGAAGTCGTTATTCTTGATATGGTACAATGCATGAGCATAAGCTTTAATGCGGGCGTCGCTATCCAAATTGCGATTGATATATACTGTGTATCCATCTAAACAAGGTATTACCGCTTCATTGATTGTTGCTGGCAAATCAACTAGATAAATAAATACATCATCCATCGGGATTAGTTCCTTTCAGCCTTAATAATAAGTCTGCCGCCATTTTTAAATCTTCTGGTTTACTGTCTTTGGCGGCGTCAAACAGCAAACGCATTTCCTTGGATTCAAACAGTTTTTTTCAGCCATCACCGCAGTTGCTTTATCTTGGTAGTACTCGGTGGTAGTATCCTCAACTAAATCAGCCTTGGAAATATTAAAGTAATTTGCAAGCTTTTCTATGGCATCTATTCTAGGATAGGTTTTAGCATTTACCCAATCACTAAAAGTATTTTGTTTGAAACCAAGAGCTTTACATATATCAGTGGCTTTTAAATTCTCTTGTTCCATATATTTAAGAATATTTTTTGCCATGATCTGCCTGTTTTCTATCATTAATGGCTTCCTCCTTTCTATAAAAGCATTATCGGGCAAAAACGAAAAAAACTTTTCAACTTTTTTTAAAAAATATGTTGACAAAAATCGAGGGAAACCGAATATTATGCACTTATATCGGAGAAACCGAAAACCTAAAATATTGATATCCGGAGGTAACGTAATGGGTATAACTTTAAAAGCGTTGAGAGTTAACGCAGGACTAACACAAGAAGATGCGGCGGCATTCCTTGAAATAACTCCCGAAACACTCGGTAGATGGGAAAATGCAAAGAGCTTTCCGACTGTGCCACAGATTTCAAAGATTGAACAGCTCTACAAGACTAAGTACGTAGACATTATATTTTTACCTAAAAATATCGGTTAAACCGAAAAAAATGAGAGGTGACTAATGACTGAGGAAGATAAATTCTTGGGAGAGTAATCATGAAGTGGCTAATAAAGCGATACATGATAGACGCACATATTGAATCATTAGTAGAGCTAAGCAAGAGGACAGGGATAGCAAAAAGGACATTGTATGACCGCATACATGACCAATCAACGCTTAAACTGTTTGAACTGAACGCATTAGATGAAATATTGCATTTCTCAGAAGAGGACATAATCAAGCTAATAAGAGGACAATTCTAAGAACAGTATCAGATTGTGACCACCGAGAACGGCAAATTTCACAACTATCCAAAAGGGGGGAAAAGATGAAGATACTCAAAAAAACGCTATACGTTTGTGAGTTATGCAAGCGGATGTACGAAAGCGCAGAGGGCGCAGAAAAGTGTGAAGAATCCCATGGCGGTATACCTATACCGCCCTCAGGGAGCACAAGAGAAATCTACGATAAAGATGGCGAATTCAAGGCACTCATCATATTTGCGGAAGGAGAAATGGATGAAGGGCTATAAGGTTTTCAATCCTGATTGGACTTGCAGAGGGTTTCAATATAAGGTTGGCGAATCTTATGAAATGGATAGAAAACCAAGGGTTTGTCAGCGAGGATTTCACTTCTGTATCAAGGCATCCGATTGCTTCAACTTTTTATTCTTTTTAGCTCTGATAACAAGGTTGCAGAAGTAGAAGCATATGGTGACATTAACAAGTCGGATGATGATCGCAAGTATTGCACAAACAAAATTAGAATAGTGCGTGAAATTCATTGGGATGAAATGCTGCACATTGTGAATGAAGGAAAAGACTGCACCGGATTTAGCAACACTGGTGATTACAACACGGGTAATCACAACGCGGGCAGTTGCAACACGGGCTCTTACAACACAGGTGATCGCAACACGAGCATTTGGAACGCAGGTGATTGCAACACGGGTAATCGCAACACGGGTAATTGCAACATGGGCAATTACAACACGGGTAATTGGAACACGGGTAGTTGGAACACGGGTAATTGGAACATGGGTAATCGCAACACGGGTAATTGGAACAAGGGCTCTTACAACACGGGTAATTGGAACAAGGGCTCTTACAACACGGGTGATTGGAACAAGGGCTCTTACAACACGGGTGATTGGAACATCAGTTCTTTTTCTACCGGATGTTTTAACATCAAAATTCAGAAAATGATTATGTTTGAAAAGCCTTGTGATTGGACATTTGAAGATTGGCTTCATTCTCCGGCAAGATGCTTGTTGAATCAAATTAAGCGAAATGTTGTTGAATGGGTTCGTTCAAGCAATATGACGGATGAAGAAAAAAAAGCACATCCATCGCATGAAACAACCGGCGGTTATTTGAAAAGATTGGATGAATCCGAGTGTGCTCAATTATGGTGGGATGATTTGTGTGAAGCTGACAGGCAGGTGATTTTTGATCTTCCAAATTTCGATGCAGACATCTTTGAAAAAGTGCACGGGAATCAGAGTATAAAAATTTGCGGAAGGGAGAAGTAGATGAAGGGCTATAACACAGGTGGTTTCAATAGCGGACATTGTAACGACGGAGATTATAACACGGGTGATTATAACACGGGAAGCCACAACACGGGAGACTGGAACGCAGGAGACAACAACACGGGAAGCCACAACACGGGTGATTATAACACGGGAGACTGGAACGCAGGCAATTGGAACACAGGAGATTACAACAAGGCTTCGGCTGCATTCGGTTGTTTCAACACATCTGGGCAAACAATCAACATGTTTAATAAGCCCTGTGACTGGACTATGAACGATTGGTGGGTATCTCAGGCAAGATTTTTTTTCTAACGTGCCTGCCCAAAAACCGACGACGCAGGAGATAGGCAAAAAAATGGTGGAATGCACTCACTGACTACGATAAACAAATAATTCTCTCTCTTCCAAATTTCGATGCAGACATCTTCGAAGAATGCACCGGAATCAGAGTATAAGGGGGTCGGGTATGTATGTCTATGTGGGGGATAAGATACATGACATTATCAAGCCTTCCGAAACCCGGGAAGCACGGGACTGGGTGCAGATCGGCGCACGGTATGAAGGAGATGAGGTTATAGGCAAATATCCGCATTTCATTCTCACGAAAGACAAACGGGGTGTGAGGCATTGCATTAGCATGGCGGACGTGGTCATAAAGATGAGGGGAGAAAAAAGGCATGACATTAGGCGAGGGGATTCAATACATAGCATTATCAATTCAGGCGGCAGCATGGGTATGGGCTTTCCTAGTGATTGGGGATAATCCCATGGATGATGTATTTGTTAGATTACAGCTGATCAGTCTGGGGCTGGCAGGGTTAGGGCTCTTTGTTGACTGGCTAACAAAAAAGAAAAAGGAAGCAAAAGAGCAGGAGTACGAGTATACAACATACCTTCCGGACGGACGCATCAAAGAGTCCGGAAGGAGCAAATACGAAAGGGCGGTGTAAAAATGAATGGAAAGGGCGGTGTAAAAATGAATGATAACATGATGAATTTAATTGAAAGACTGGTTCATGCGGAAGCCGAAAAAGCACGGTTAGAGATCATGCTGAGCGTATTACAAAGAATCGTAGACAGTGAAGAGTATGAGGCGACGAGGATCCAAATAGAAATGGGCGAACACTTAAAAGAGCCGGCACATACAGCCATTAGCATTTCGGAGATTCGCAAAAGTATTCGGATGGGGCTATGGTTTTTCAGCAACAAATTTGATTAGCCAGTCTAAAAAGAAGGAGGAGTCATGAGTACATTATACGAGCTTACAAGCGATTATACCGCACTTCTTGAGATGGCAGAGGATGCAGACGAGCAGGCGCTAAAAGATACCTTAGAAGGGATAGAAGGGGCGATTGAGGACAAGGCAGACGGGTATGCGAAGGTATTGCTAGAGCTTGGAAAGGACAGTGCCGGACTGGATGCAGAAATCCAACGATTGCAAGCAAAAAAACTGCGATTGCAAATGCAGCCAATCGAATCAGAACCAACCTTCAGGATGCCATGATTGCAACCGGCAAAAACAAAAATTCAAGACAAGCCTTTTCTCTTTTTGGGATTCAGAAAAAAACCCGCCTTCTGTGGTCATCGATGATGATCAGGCAGTCCCGTTCGATTATCTGGTTGTTCAAGACCCAAAACCCGACAAAAAGCGTATGCTTGCGGAGTTAAAAGCGGGGAAAGAGTTGCCCTTTGCAAGGTTAAAGCAAACGGAAAGCCTGCGCATACGGTAAAGGGGGATGGGATGAATCAATTCAGAAACTTGAGAGCAGATGAAATCGATGTGAGGGTTGCTACCTGTTCCGAAAAAGGATGCTCCCTTCTCCTGTACAAGGATGCGAGAGTTGATCAAAACATACTAGACGAGACCTTCGGAATATACGGATGGGAGCGCACCCACCAGCTGATCGGCGACCGCCTGTATTGTACCGTTAGAGTAAAAAAACCCTGAAACAGGGGAATGGATTAGTAAACAGGACGTTGGGACGGAGAGCAACACGGAAAAGGAAAAGGGGCAAGCGTCCGACAGCTTCAAGAGAGCATGCTTCAATCTGGGAATTGGACGGGAATTATACACTGCGCCTTTTATCTGGATTACGCCGGACAAGTTTAAACTTGCAAAAAATTCTGCCGGAAAGCCCACAACTTATGACCGTTTCAAGGTGAAAAAGATAGGATACGAGGGCGGAGCAATCACAAGTCTTGTGATCACTAACAACGGGAATGACGTTTTTTTATCCTACTTGGCAAATCTGCGCAGGAGTCTGAAAAACCTGTGAACATGGATGAAAAGATAAGCCCTAAACAGGCATTAACGATCAAGATGATGGCAAAGCGTCACGAGATGCCGGAAGAGCATATTTACAAAAGATTTAAAAGAAACAGTATAGACGATATGACGATTGCCGATTGGGTAACCTTCGGGCAAACAGGTCAAGAGATTCTTGATAAGTGGGACAAGGAGCACGGGAAGCAATGAAGGCAAAAGGACGAATCACCGGAATTCAGATGCCGTTTAGGTCTAAGCGTCCGGTAGTGTCCTTTGAGGTGCAAGCGGATCCGGAAGCCTTGGAAAAAGTACATGGATATTGATCTTGATATCAGTTTTTCAAGGCACCGGAACCGCAGGAGCATAGATGCAAACGCTTTTTTGTGGGCGTGCCTGGGAGAGATCGCAAGAGCCATTAACAGCGACACATGGAGCATCTATCTGTACATGCTGGAGCGGTACGGCAAATTTACACACATCCTAGTAAAGCCCGAAGCGGTAGAGCAGGTTAGACGGGTCTGGCGAGAAACAAAGATTGTAGGTGAGAAGGACGGAATGATACAGATGCTTTGTTTCTTCGGCTCTTCCACTTACAACACAAAAGAGTTTTTCGCAACTACTGGACGGGGTAATCTCCGAAATGAAGGGTATGCACTTAGAGACGCCACCGGATGAAGAGATGAAGCAGTTGTTAGAGGGGATGCGGGAGAGTGATCAGAGAAGGGAACAAAGAAAAGCGGGGAAGAGCTTGCAGGAATAAGGGCGCAAATGCGGAGAGGGAGCTTGCGAACCTGCTACAGGGATACATGGGGCTATGACGTTCATAGAGGCAAGGTTTTTTACAAAGAAAGTGACCTTGTGGGGCTTACCGGCATACATCCCGAAGTAAAGCGGGTAGAGCGTCTAAACATCCATGAATCCATGGCGCAAGCGGTAGCAGAGGCACACAAGAGGGCGGACGGTCTCCCGACGGTTTTTTTTAGACGAGATCGGGGCGAGTGGTTAGTTGCAATGCGATTAGCAGATTGGATTGATCTGTACGGAGCGTGGAACGATGGGCAATAGAGATAGTTTTATCTTTTACGGGAGTTTTTATGAGGCTATATCATGCCTTGATGATGCGACAAGGTTGCAATGCTATGATGCTGTGGCATCTTATGCGATTACTGGGATTGATCCGGAGTTGAACGGGGTTGCAAAGGCAATTTTTGCGCTTATAAAACCGCAGATAGACGCCAATAACAAACGGTATAACAACGGATGCAAGGGGGCGGAGTACGGGAAAAAGGGTGGCAGACCTGTAACGAAAAACCCCATAGGGGATAATGACGAAAACCCCATAGGGGATACCAGTAAAAACCCCATAGGGGATAATGACGAAAACCCCAAAGAAACCCCTAATGAAAAGGAAAATGAAAATGTAAATGAAAATGAAAAATGAAAAAGAAAAGGAGAATGAGTCTCCTTCGGAGACTAAAAGAGAAAAAAACAAGCAAAAGAGAAGCGCTTGCGCTTCTCCGCTCCCTCTGTCGACGAGGTGCGGGACTATTGCAGGGAGAGGGGCAACAGCATAGACGCAGAGACGTTTGTGGATTTCTATGCGTCTAAAGGCTGGAAGGTCGGCAATTCGCCCATGAAAGATTGGCAATCCGCTATTCGCACTTGGGAGAAAAGGGAGTGCCGTGCTTCCCCACGGGAAAAACCCGTAAGCTTTAACGCAAATGACTACTTGCAAGGCATCATTCAAGGGGGTGCATGATGACAAGGGGGGAGATTGCAAAACTGATTTACGTGGTCAAGGCTACCTACCCGCAATCGTTTGCGAGATATACAGGGCAAGACCTTGAGAACATGATTGCCGCTTGGCAGATGGTGCTTGAAGATTATTCTTACAGCGTGGCATCCGAGGGGCTGAAGGTATACCTGTCAAGTGATACAAAGGGCTTTCCGCCATCACCGGGGCAGGTGATCGACTGCATCACAAAGATCACCACACCGCCACAAGAGGACATCACCGCTGATGAGGCGTGGGGATACGTGTATAAGGCTGTCTGCAACAGCCTGTATAACGCAACAAGCGAGTTTGAAAAATCTTCCGGACGTCTGCAAAAAGTCGTAGTATCTCCGGCAAACCTTCGGGAGATGGCAGAGATGAGCCTTGATGACATCCACACGGTGGAAAAAAAGCCACTTCATGCGGGGATTCAGAGCGGCAGAAGAGAGGCGGAAAGAGGATGCGAAAATCCCGTCTAGCGTGAAAAAGCTGATTGGGATAGCGACAGCAGAAAGAACGGCTCTTGAGGCAAAGGCATGAAGAGCATCGTTCCGGACGACAGGGAAGATCGTTGCTATCTTTGCGGGCGCTATATCCACGGTGGGCATGTGCATCACATGTTGCACGGCACACGAAGGAAAACGGCGGACAGATACGGGCTAACGGTGCATCTGTGCCATAGATGCCACATGGATTTACACGATCATGGCGTGATGGATGCAGAGTTGCAGGAGTTAGCGCAAAACGTCTTTGAGGACAGATATGGACACGCCGAATTCATGCAGGTATTCGGCAAGAACTTCAGGAGGATGGACAATGAAACCGATTATTGAGCTTATGAACACGCCACACTTATGCGTGAGCGGCAGGATTCCGCAAGCACCACTTGAAGCATACAGCGGTTGGCTGGACGCCGAAGGTACAAAATATTGTGTGATATTTGAATACAACGAACCAGCGTCGGGTAGACATTGGGAACATGTATCCATATCCCACAGGGACAAGCACCGTATCCCCGATTGGGAGACCATGCGCAGGGTCAAGGAAATGTTTTGGGATAAGGATGTGACGGTGGTGCATGTACACGGAGCGGGCGACAGAGACAACGTATCGCACCTCTGGAGACCGAAGGACGGCGATTAAAGAGGAATTACTAAAAAGCGCTTTTAAGGAAAGGGGAGACAAGATGAACAAGGTTGCACTAATCGGACGGCTAACAAGGGACCCTGACGTCAGATATACACAGGGCGGGGAGTCTATGGCGATCGCAAGATTTACGCTTGCAGTCGATCGCAGGACGAAGAAAAAGGACGCTGATTTTATCTCTTGCGTCGCTTTCGGCAAAAGCGGGGAGTTTGTGGAGAAATACTTCCGCAAGGGTGTGAAAGTGGCGGTAATAGGCAGAATCCAGACCGGATCATATGATAACAAGGACGGGCGCAAGGTTTATACAACTGATGTAGTCTGCGAGGAACTGGACTTTTGCGAGAGCAAACAACAGGAGAAACCGGACGCAGATGGATTCATGAACATACCGGACGGGATCGAAGAGGAAAATGCCGTTCAACTGAGGAAAATAAGCGGATCAGTATAGCGAGGAGGTGGAGTTATGGATGATAAAGCGAATTTTATGACCGAGAGGATAACCGAGGATAACGGAACGGCTTTTTCTCCCGAGCCGCTACTCCTTAAAGAGCAAAAAAACGACGCAATTATCCAGCCGTATAAAAACCTATGAGTTGTTTTTACGAGATTACCTTTCACGTAATACAAAAAAACTTGGGCTATATGAGGATATAGGATCGCCCTGGGGAGATAATGAAAAAAAGCTCGAGGAACTGGACTTTTGCGAGAGCAAGAATGCGCAGAGTGCGGCTCCGGCTGAAAGCGATCCGGCGGACGATGTGTGGATAAATATACCGGACGAGAAAGGGGGTAACAATGTACTGTAGCGGACACGATAGAAGCATGCTTTTGTTCTTGCGTGAATATGGCTCTGAAAAACCAAATCAAAAAAATGCGCAGAGGAATGCGCAGAGCTTATACAAGCCCTGATGAAGAACGAGACAGGGGATGAGGATGTGGATCATATCGCCGAAGAGATTGCAGACGTGTATATCACGTGTAGGCAGATGGAACTTCACTTCGATTGTTGCGGTAAAGTGGTTAGCGAGATAAAAAGAAAAATCAAAAGGCAGGTGGAAAGAATTGGATACGATCCGGATGAAGTAATGCGGGGTGACTATGATTGCCTATAACGGCGTTTGATAACAAGATGGGGAGGGATAAAATGCCACGCATAAGGGCAGGGTTCAAAAGGGGATTTAAGCTGTCAAAGCATGAATTCTATACAGTCTATCATTTCGCCTTGCAATATCCGCAGTGGGTAGACGAGTATAATTCACTTGCAGACACGGTAAGATGTATCCGGTATGATAAAGACCGGGTACAGGCGTCTGTTACGCCGGACATGGTGGAAAAGGCGGCGATCTCCCGTGCGGAGCTAAAGGACAAAATGACGCTTGTAGAGGATACCGCAAGGGAGTGCGGGGATGATCTGGGCGTATACATCCTAAAGGCAGTAACGACAGAGGGGGCAACATTCAATTACCTGAAGACGTACATGCACATGCCATACGAGCAGACCGCCTATTACAGGGCTAGACGCAGATTCTATTACCTTCTTGCAAAAAAAATACATTACAGGGGTTGACATACGTAATTACGTATGATATAGTATAAACAGAAAGGAGGTAAGAGATGAGCAAAAAGCATAAAAAAAGAGCCGTATCAAGTTTGCATTGCAGATCATGATTGCAACCAGCGCAGTCCTTCAGGCAATAGCAGACCTAATACAGGCTCTAAGGTAGAGGAAGAGGCGAAAGCCTCTCCCCTATAGTTGCTATTATAGCTCATCGAAAAAGACCATGAAAAAGAAAAAAACATTTTATTCACTTCTAGCATTGGCGGTTATCTTTAAAGTCGCAAGCGACAGTATTCCGCTAAATATCGCTCTTCTGATTGCGGGGGGATATGGTCTGGTGGATGCGGTCAAGAGGTGGCGCAATGACTAGACCACAAGACAGATGGGACAAAAAGAACGGGTATATCCGGAAATCCTTTGCGATGTACCAGAAGACCGCTGATGAATTCAAGACCGCTTGCGAGACTGCCGGAGTGTCTCAATCCGGACAGATAGTAAAGCTGATGGAACAGTTTATAGCGGAAATGCGTCACTCAGGGGACAAACAAACGTGATACAATAATATCATCAAAGTGTGTCACTCAGGGGACAAACAAATGTGGTATTATAGTATCGTATAAATTGTGGGCAGAGCTGAACGGCTCTGCCTTTTTCGTGTAAGGACAGTGACCAATGGGAAAGATCGGAGATTACAAAACTGTAAGGATAGAAGATTTAAGACCTTACGAGAAGAACGCAAGAGTCCACACAAGCGCACAAATTGCAAAAGATTGCGCACAGCATTAGGCGATACGGGTTTATAAGTCCTGTGATCATTGACAGGGACAGGAATGTTATTGCAGGACATGGGCGAATTCAAGCCGCTAAGTCTATCGGAATGAAAGAAGTTCCATGTGTGCTGATTGAGGATATCTCCGATCAGGAACGAAGAGAATATATCCATGTTGATAACAAGCTATCGGAGCTATCATCATGGGACAAAAGGCATCTTGGATGTAGAACTGCAAGAATTGCCGGAACTGATTGAATTCGGGTTTAAGCTTCCCGATCTGGCATTTGATGTTAGTTATTATGGAGATGCTAGAGAACAAACGTTCAGAAAATATAACCTAGAATCTTTTGATAAAGCTAGATCGGCAGGGATTTATGATATTCCGGTTATAGAAAAGACCAATTTTGTCCCCGATAACCTAATGGGATTTAATTATGCGAAGAGCACGAAGCAAAGAGATACCGGGATTCATTTTTTTCATTGATGATTATCAGTTTGAAAGGTTATGGACGAGTCCAGATAAGTACATAGGCTTGCTAAGCGAGTTTGAATGCGTGCTAACGCCTGATTTTTTTCTCTGTATCTGGATATGCCACTTGCAATAAAGATTTGGAACGTATACAGATCAAGGTTGATCGGTCAGAAGATGCAGGATGCAGGAATTACGGTGATCCCCACAATCCAATTTGCCGGAGAAGAAACCTATTGTTTTGCCTTTGATGGCTTGCCTGAAGGCGGGACGGTTGCAACGTCTACGGTTGGGGTAATGAATGATAGTAGCTCCCGTGATTTATGGAAAAAGGGGATGGAAGAAGCCGTGGAAAGGCTGAAGCCGAAGACACTAATCATCTATGGATCAGATCGAATAGAGTTTGACCATGGAGATTTAGAGATTAAATATTTTGAAGCACGTAAATTCGGGGAATAAATGGGCGGTCGTGGCGCAAGCAGATGATTGACAAGATATGGGAAGGCAAGCAATAGTTCAGTAGGGACAACGAACCTTGGTGCAAATCCAGGTTGCCAAAAGGCTAAGAGAGAAATCTCTTGGTCTTTTTTTCGTATCAAAATTTAGAGGAGAATTTAAACATGGGCGGAAGAGGATCAAGCTCGGGGGGTGGCAGTAAGATCACTATACATGGAGTTAAAGTAGATTTGAACAGTATGCAGTCTATGGATAAAGCACTTGAGAAACTTGGAGAAAAAGTGATTGAACTAAATCGTATAACGCAGAACCCACGTAAATACGATGAGAAAGAAAGACATAAGGCGAGAGAGAGCATGAACCATTTGATGGCAAGACGGTGGATAATTTTAAACAAAAAAATATGGGCTAAATGATCCAATGCGGCTGCAAAAAACGAAGGAAGCGTTGAATCGAAAGGTGGATAAAGACTGGGAACCTCTGCCTAAAAAAGAGCTCAAATATCACCCCACCTTGGGAGAAGTGAGGAGGGGAAAGAAGTTTATTAGAGAAGTGTTAACACGTATGGGAGTTAAATAAACATGGGGAGACCGGCAAAAGAAATCGACCGAACAGAGTTTGAAAAGCTCTGTTTTTTACAGTGTACAAGAGATGAAATCTGCGGGTGGTTTGATATCGCAGAAAAAGACGCTCTATTCATGGGTGAAGAGAACATATCACGAGGATTTCTCCACGGTTTTCGACAAAAAAAGAGATCGGGCGGTAAAATCTCACTTAGAAGAGCGCAGTTTCATCTGGCAGAAAAGAATGCCGCTATGGCGATCTGGTTGGGGAAACAGTATCTAGGACAGCGGGAACAGATCGACATTGGGACAGATGATAATGACATTGTTTTGAAATTCATTGAGGGGATGAAGAGTGCTAAGCCTAAGCGACAGGCAGAAAGAATACCTAGCGAGAGCGGATCACAGATGGAACATTAAAAAGTGGCGCAGTACGTTCCGGAAAGTCGTTTGTGGATATCTCCGCTGTTATTCCTAAGCGAATCATAGAGCGGGCAGGAAAGCCGGGAATCAGTGTAATTCTGGGTGTTTCCAGAGAGACGATAGAAAGAAACGTGCTAGAGCCGATGCGGGAGATATACAGTGCAAAGCGTGTTGGCGTAATCAACAGCCGGAATATTGCCCGCCTGTTCGGTGAGGATGTTTATTGCTTAGGCGCAGAGAAGATTTCACAGGTCGCAAAGATACAGGGGTTCATCGATCAAATATGCGTACGGAGATGAAATTGCAAAATGGCATAGAGACGTGTTCCGGATGTTGCAAAGCCGTCTGGACAAGCCCTATTCCTGCTTCGATGGCTCCTGCAATCCGGAGCATCCGACACACTGGCTAAAAGCGTTCATTGATTCCGATATTGATAAATACTTACAGGAATACACGATCTTTGATAATCCATATCTATCAAATGATTTTTGTAGAAAAACATTTGCAAAGAGTACGAAGGAACGATTTATTATGATCGCCTCATCCTTGGCAAATGGAAAAGAGCAGAAGGCGCAATTTATCGTAAGTTTGCAGACAATCCCCGTGCCTTTTGCTGTCAGATCGTAGACGAAGCGGGCGAAAGTACCCCGATAAACAGTTTAAGCGAAGCGAGCTGGAAAAGCATAGAAATAGGACTTGATTTCGGGGGTAACAGCTCCGGTCATGCATTTGTTGCCCGTGCTTATGCGAACGGGATGCGGGACGTGATCATCCTTGCATCTAGGCGTATCAGTGCAAGCGACACCGAAGAACCAATAGACAGCAACGCACTTGATCGCATGTTCGTTGATTTTGTGCGGTATGTGGAAAAGAAATATAGCACATGTAACGGGTTCCACAACTTGGAAGGTGTTTACTGGGACAATGCAGAAAGCATCTTGGGCGCATCGATACGCAATGCGGTGGAAAAGGATTTCCCCTTTGTTTGTGTTCGTCCGGCGAGAAAAGAGCGCATCAATGACCGAATCAATTGCACTCTTCGACTGATGGGGGGCGGGGCGGTTTTGGGTCACGGAAGACGCTGGAACCGTCACTAAGGCTTTATCTGATGCGGTATGGGACAAGGCGAAGGAGTCGGATGAACGCCTGGATGATGGGTCTTCGGATATCGACTCACTGGACGCAATGGAATACACGATTGAGCGGGACATGAAAGACCTGATCTTTGAGGATTCGTAATGTTTGAGAAAGTGGCTTTTTGGATAAGGGGAGTAATAGGGAGAATGTTCGGATATAGCCAATTAAAAAAAGCATAGTAGGGCAGAACATCACCATGTCACAACCGATGATTGATGCGGTGAGCCTGTGGAAGCGGATGTTATACGGAAGTGCAGACTGGATCGACGAGAGCAAGGGGATTACATCACTCAGGCTGGAAGAGGGCATTTGCAGAGAATTTGCAGATGTGACGCTAGTGGAGATGGACGCAAGCATCAATCTTCAGGCACTGGATGCGATCTTTCAAGAAGCGCTTCGTGATCTGAATGAAAAACTTGCAGGACGGTCTTGCGCTTGGCTCTTTTGTCATGAAGCCTCTTGGAAACGGAAGGGCGGAATATGTTAGCGCAGACAAGTTCGTTCCGGTTTCTTTCGGCGACGATGGAAAACCGGATGATATGCTGTTTTTTTACCAGAAAGCGCATGGATGAAAACAACTTTTATACACGGGTGGAAAGACACTATTTTAATTTAAATCATGATCTGGTGATTGAAAGTAAGTGTTACCATTCGAATTCAGAGAACACGCTTGGAAGACCTTGCCCGCTTACGGCTGTTTACGAGTGGGCAGAGATTGCGCCGGAGCCTATCACCTATCCCGGCATGAAGCAAAAACGATTACGGCTATTTCCGAGTACCGTTAAAAAAACCGTGTGGACGGTTCGCCGTGCGGTGTTTCGATCTATTCCGGAGCAGTGCAAGCGATTCGAAGAGCAGATGCACAGTATGGGCGTCTGGATTGGGAGTACCGATCAGGGGAAAGAGCCGTTCACGTGGACGAGAGAGCACTTAGACACAAGGAAGGGCGCACGAAGCTTCCGGAAGGGATGCAGAGGCTTTACAGAGGGCTTAACCTTGATCAGAGTGGCGGAGAGTTGTACAAGGAATATTCTCCCACGATGCGAGATGAAGCCTATCTGCGAGGACTGGAGAAGGCATATAGAAACGTTGAATTTATCGTTGGACTAGCTTATGGCGACCTGTCGGACGTGTCAGAGGTGGAGAAGACCGCAACGGAGATTAAAGCCGCAAAACAGCGCAAATATAACCGTGTGGGAGCCATTCAGAAGAACTTGAAAGCCTGTCTCACTGATTTTTGTGGATGCTCTGGCGTTCTATGAGGAGCTTTACACGGCTAATTATGAGTTCGCTTGCACCTTTAATGACAGCATCTTAACGGATGAAGAAGGGAGAGAGAGCAGGACAGAAAGGATGTGGCAATGGGAGTAATGGGGCTTGCAGAGTACCGGGCAAAGTGGTATCAGGAAGACGAGGAGACGGCAAAAAGCGAACCTGCCAGAACAGTCGTCTAGTGTCCTTACGTGAGAAGGTCATACACATCGGCAATAGAAGCAGGACTTGCCAAACATTACCGGACATTAGAACAGGAAATAATGTCAGACATTGTTAGACGCATCAAGAAGGCGGGGAAGATTACCAGTACAGCGGACTGGCAATTGAACCGGCTTATTTTTTTAGGTAAATCATCCGAAGACTTAAAAAAAGCTTGTGGCGTCTGCGGTTCAGTTCGATGATGCAGAGGTAGAAAAGCTCTATCAAGCCGTAATTGAAGAGGAATACACCGTATACCGGAAGCAATACGAGGAAATCACAAGGGAATTCATCCCCTATAGTGAGAATCTGTGGTTGCAGCAGATCACAGAGGTGATGATTCGCCAAACAAAAGGGGATCTGATCAATATCACCCGTTCCATGGGCTTCATGCTGAAAAAGGGTGCGTACACACCTTTATCGGCGATTTACGACGATTATCTAGATCAAGCCATTGTTGATATTACATCGGGGGCATTTGATTATAATACGGTGATTCGCCGTGTGGTCGGAGAAATGACCAGGAGCGGGCTAAGGACAGATCACGCCTTCTCAACGAACTCGACAGATTACACGGGGATTGATTACCCTTCCGGCTGGCATAACCGCATCGATGTCGCTGCTAGGCGTGCCATACTAACGGGGGTATCCCAGCTCACGGATCAGATTACAAGGAAGAACGCAGAAATCCTTGGAGTGGATCGGTTTGAAGTGTCGTGGCATGTGGGTGCAAGGCCGGAACACGCAGAGTGGCAAGGCAAAGTATATACCATGGATCAACTGGAAGATATCTGCGGACTGGGGACAGGTGCGGGACTTCTGGGATGGAATTGCAGACACAGTTATTACCTGTTCTTCCCGGGGAGTGAGAGACAGTATACAGATGAATGGCTAGAAGAGCAGAGAGAAGCGGAAGCCGTTAAGCAACCCTTCAGGGGGCGGGAATATAACACCCTATGAAGCCACGCAGAAACAGCGCCGGATGGAAACCAACATGCGGGCGCAGAGAAGCAAGGTACGTCTTTTAGAAGAGGGGAAGCGGATCCGGATGATATCGTCATTGCAAAGTGCAAATATCAGGCGCAACTTGACGAATACAAGGAGTTTTCAAGGAAGTTCAGACTTCCGGAACAGAAAGAACGCATTTATGCAGACCTGAAAGGGAGAGTTGCACCAAGCAGGCAGAATTACGAAAAAAATGGCGTACGGGATATTTCACAAAAATCAGCCAAGGAAGAGCGGGACAGGGAACACATACAAGAACTGGCCGGCAATTTGATCGAGAAAGCAAAAAAAGACGGAACCTCGAATCACGGCCGACTTGAAAGATGCGGTTTCCGGCGGAACCGGCAGGCTGGAAGGATTGGAACACCGGTTCAAAACCGAAACGTCATTAAAGCGAAAAAAATCAAGGATAAAGCAAAGTCCAAAAAAATATAACGGAGGACGAATATGCAAAACAGATAACGGATGTTCTTAGATATACAAACGTTTCGGGCGATGACCATTTCACCGATGATTATTTTTTTGGTCATTGAGTCGATGAAAAAGAAAGGCTATACTCTAATTGAGGTCAACAATACATTTGCGTCGGATGGACCATATCGCGGAGTGAATACGGTCGTGATGAGCAAAGGGCGTTTCCGGTTTGAACTTCAATTCCATACACCACAAAGTCTGGCGGTCAAAGAAGAAAAATCATAAAAATGTATGAGGAACAAAGGGATAGCAGCACTCCGGAATCCAGAAAACTAGAGTTGAAAAAAATTATGAAGGAAAACGCAGAACGAATTCCGGCACCAGAACGCGTTGATGAAATAAAGGACAAGGGCTGACTATGTATGAATATTATCTGGCATATGATGACGGAAACATCCTGATTCGTGATCGCAACGACGGACCAATTCAAAAAAATACGATGGAAAAATTACGGTCGTGGGTAGATGACTGGAATATGTGCGGCATTTATTCCGGAGATATAGCGGCGCGAAAAATTTCAGAAGAAGAGGCGAACAGACAAATTGCCGCGAAGCAGAAATAATTGCCTGGTGAATGTATGGATAATTTCAAAGCGGTTTATAAAATCCTCACACAACTTGAAAAGGACATGGACCTGCCGCATCCGCAGATTGAGAAAATCGACCACACCGCGCTCGGCGTATCGGAGAACAGATGGATGTGTTACATGGAAATGATGGAGGATTGCGGATACATAAAAGGCGCGTCCATCATGACCGACATCACGGGCGAAAAGACATGCGATTGCACGGATATACAAATCACGCTGAAAGGTTTGGAATACCTGCAGGAAAACAGCATCATGCGAAAATTGTTCTATGCGGCAAGGGACATTAAAAGCGTGACGCCGGGAATATAGTCAAACAAACACATATCGTTAATTAAGCATCGGATAATCTCCGGTGTTTTTTTATGGCCAGATGATCAGGCCTAAAAACGGTCAATCACGGGGGCGATGGTTAAGGCCCTAAAAACAACCTATTACGCGAAAGGAGCAACCAAATGAAGACCGAATTTTTTTGAAAGGCTTAGGACTGGAACAGGAGCAGATCGACAAGATCATGGCAGAGAACGGCAAGGATATCGCCGCAGAGAAGGCAAAGACCACAAAAAGCGGAAGGAGAGCGGGACAATTACAAAGGTCAGCTAGACACCGCTAAGGAAAGCCTGAACAAGTTTGACGGTGTGGACGTGGAAGCCATGAAAAAGCAGATCACAGACTTACAAGGCGACCTGAAAAAGAAGGACGATGAGTACACGGCAAAGGAAGCAGAACGAGCGTTTAACGATGCTCTGTCAAGTGCGATTACCTCTGCGGGGGAAGAAACACGAAGGCAGTAAAAGCAATGCTTGACCTTGACGCTCTAAGGGCGTCGAAGGATCAAAAGCAAAGATATTTCTTCCGCCATTGAAGCCGTGAAGAAGTCGGATGGCTATCTGTTCGAGGTGGATGAGCCGCACAAGAATGCGGTAGGAAGGACAGGCGGGGACGACAGTGGAAATGATTCCAATTTTGACACCATGCGTGCTCTGATGGGACTTCCGGTAGACAAAAAATAAAAGGAGATCACAATGGCAAACACAATTCAACTGAGAAAATTTTACTCTGAAGCACTGGATGAGGTATACAAACAGGCTTCCCTTACTAGCGTTCTGGACGGTGATAATAGCCTTGTCAAAGAGGGCGCAAACGCAAATGAAATCTTGATTCCCAAAATGACCATGGACGGGCTTGCCACGTATGGCAGGAATACGGGCTTCGTGGATGGGTCTGTGAATTTCAGTTACGAGACAAAGCAGATCGCCTATGACAGGGGGCGTATGTTCTCCGTGGATGCACTGGATGAGCAGGAAGCGACCCCGGTATTTTCCGCTCTGTCGGCGGAGTTTGTTAGAACGCAGGTTGTTCCGGAACTGGATGCATATCGTTTCGGGGCTTATGCTTCGCATGCGGGCGTTGGTTCGGCAACCGGAGCACTGGCAACCGGAAAAGATGCAATCAGTGCGGTTATGACTGCAAAGAGCGCAATCAAAGATGCGGAAGCAGGGCTGGGGACGGTATATCTGTTTATCAAGAGTACCCTCAAAGATCTGATTGATTCTCTGGACACCACGGCAAGCCGTGCGGCACTGGAAGGATGGGCAGGAGTGATCGAAGTGCCTTCTGCTAGATTCTTTAAGACGGTTAAGCTGAATGACGGCGTAACCGGTGCGCAGAAAGCGGGCGGATTCTCCGGAACTGGTGCGCTGAACTTTATTGCGGTTGACAAGAAGGCGGTGATTCAGTTCCAGAAGCACACGGTGAACAAGATCATTTCCCCGGATCTGAATCAGGATGCGGATGCCTGGAAGTTTGGATATCGTACGGCAGGGATTGCGGATGTACGAGATAACAAGGTTGCAGGCATTTATGCACATGTAACCGCTTAAAAGAGGTGAGGGCGCATGATCTATGCAGACCATAATTTCTATATTGGGGAGTACCGTGGAACGATCATAGCGGAGCAATTCACCTTTGAACGCCTTGCATTAAGAGCAAGCGAGAAATTAGACCATTTCACAATGGGACGCATAAACCCGTCTAATATCACGGATGATGTTAGGCGGGCGGTTTGCGCCATGGCTGATATTCTCTATCTTGCAGAAAAAAGGACTTCAGGCGGTCAAAATATCGCATCGGAATCAAATGATGGTTACTCCGTCACTTACGTAACAACGGGGGAAAGGGAGATGATACAGGCGCAAGAAGAGAAGCTTTACAAAGCGGCCTATGCGTACTTATCCCGAACGGGGTTAATGGATTTTGGGGTGGAAGAATGCTAACAAACGTGGATATAACGCTTTTCAATGCGGTTGTAGACAAGGAAACAAGACAGGAAAAATACTATTCCACCCTGATTCGTGGCGTGTCCTACTATGAGAGCGAAGCAATTAGCGCCAATGATGGCATCTGGACAGATAAAAAGCGTCTACCGTTTTCGCATTCCCACGATTGGAGCAGAGATAGAAGGGAACAAAACATACATCCCTGAAAAAGAAATTTAATGCATGGAATGCGCCAATGTATTTCACGCTGCAAAAAGGAGATCTGATTTTTGATTGCAGAAGCAAGCGAGCCGGATCCATTCACACGGGCGGATATTGAGAGCGCTGCAAAGTGGCAATCATGCCGAGTGATTACGGTTACGGAGTACGCAGACAACACAATTCGGGGGTCTGATGCGATCAAACACCTTCGAATAGGGGGTGCATGATGGGGAGAAAAAAGAGATTTTTTTCAGAGATCAAAGCGCCGACATCAACGCCGTTCCTGAAATGGAATGCAAGTTTTGCAAGCAATCGGAGAAAAAAAGCTTTGTGAAGGCGCAAATGATCGTAGACAGCGAAGTCTTGCGGCTAGATGCTAAAGCTTGTCCCGCTTCGCACGGGGTTCTTGAAAAGGTCAGGTGATCTAGGGACAGTCATCGGGAGCGGCGAGGTTTCCTATAACGCACCGTATGCAAGACACCAATATTACGAAACGGCGGAAACAAGAATCTATGATCCACGGCGTGGCGCAAAATGGTTTGAGCGAATGAAGGTAGCAAACAAGGAAGCAATTTTAAGAGCCGTTCGGGCTTGTATGTAAGAGGGGGCACGGGATGGAACAAACGATGATAGGGGGTATAGCTGATTATTTTTCTTGCGTGTCCTCTCCTCAAAGACGGCGTCTTTCGCATTGATGCGCTTGGAGATAAGCCAATAGAATATGCCATTACAACCGATGTTTTTTTGATCCGGTTGTAAAAACATACGTGAACGGCGATGAAGAGCGCATCTTTCAGTTTTCCTTCACCAGCCGGGAATTTTATTCAATGGACAGGCTTCAGAGCGTTTCTAACAGTGCTTTTTATGAAGAACTGGCGGAATGGATCAGGGGCGCAGGACATGGCGGAGAACTATCCGGAATTTCCGGAAGGTTGTACGGTGCAAGGAATGCGGGCACTGTCTTCCGGCTATGTGATGGATATATCCATGCAAAGCGCAAGGTACCAGATACAAATACAGATTGATTATTACAAGGAGGCTTAATAGAAATGGGAAAAAAATCAACGTTGTTAAGAGACATCAATATGCCGACTATCTGAATGTTGGCACAGAAAGTGCGCCGGATTATGTGCTAATGGGCGCAGGGTTTACGTCAATCGACGAGAGCCCGAACGCAAAAATCGGAAAGTGTGAAATACGTTAACGATGTTTCGGCATCCTCTTCCGTTGTGTCGTACGAGACGCAATTTTTCTTTTTGAGGCGGAACAGATCGTAGACGAACGAGCGATTGCGGCACTTTACGAGGTGGGGGCGCAATCATTACACGGGTTCCGAAGCGGAGTTTGATTATATCCGTGCTGAACTCTGGAATGCGGTACATGATTACAAAAAGACGTCGGATACCTCTGTTAGTGCAGGAAAGACGTATTTTACACGTTCCGGAAGTGCGGGGGCTTATATTTACACAAAAAGTAGAAGAGCCGAAGACCGCAGACATTGCGACCTATTACGAGGACGGGGCAAAAAACACCTATCAGGCAAGAAAGTTCACGGTATCCGCAGAGGTGTCGAAGGTTTCGGGAGAAAACAAGATGTCTCTTTCCGGAAACCTGAATGCGGTTGGGGATCCTGTTCTTGGCACGTTTAACACAGAAACAAAGACTTTTACGAAAGGCGCATAAATGGACATTGTAAATGTGAATGGAACCAGTTTAGAGCTGGATCTTATGGATGCGGATGTCATGGAGCGGTATGAAGCCATGAACAAAAAAATCTCCGAACAGGTGCAGAACATCAATAACATGCCCGGAACAACGGCGGATAAGATGCGTAAGATCTGCGGAATGGTCAGAGACTATTTTGATGAAATCTTTGGAGCCGGAACAGCAATGCAGGTTTTTGGGAATTCGCAGAAGCTGGATATTTATCTGGAAGCCTTCGGCGTAGTGGCTTCGGCGTCTAATTCGCTGTCGGATAAGGTGAAGAACCTGACAGAAAAGTATTCAGCTAGCCGTGTGGTTCGTCCGATGTTTGGCGGTACCACACAGTGAACATGTTACTAGACGCATTGCCGGAAACAGTGATGATTAGCGGGGCGGAATATCCGATCAATTCGGATTTCCGCTTTTCTGTTATGTTTGAACTTCTGATGCAGGATACAGAGTTGGCGGATGAAGAAAAAAATCATGCGTGCGCTAGAGCTTTACTATCCGCAGATTCCGGAAGACATAGGGGGAGCGATTCAGGCGTTGTTGTGGTTTTATTCCTGCAATGCGGAAGGAAAGCGGAGAAAGAAGAGACATAGCGACGAGGAGAGGGAAGAGCGCCGGATCTATTCGTTTGAACATGATGATGATTATATCTATGCCGCATTCATGGCGGATTACGGAATTGATCTGCAAAAATACGGCTCTTCACTGGTGGAAGTTTAAAGCATTATTCAAGTCACTGTCCTCTGATACGGAGTTTGTAAAGATCATGGGATACCGGGCAACACAGATAGATAGCGATATGTCCAAAAAGGAAAAAGAATTTATTCGAAAAATGCAGTCGGTGCATGCACTTCCTCTTCCAAAAAGATGAAGAGGAGAAGGAAGAAGAAATAATCAAGGCTCTGCAAAAACGGCGGAGACTTGTCTGGCATAGGGGACTAAGGTATGGCGTATGATGGCACCCTAAAAATTTGATACTTCAATTGATGAAAAGGGCTTTCAATCGGGAGTTAGCAAGCTGGGAAGTTTCGCCGGAAAGGCGATGAAAGCAACAACGAAGGTAATCGGAGCGGCATCAACCGCTATCGGAGCCTTCGGAGCGGCATCTCTTAAGGTGGGAATGAATTTTGAGAGTGCAATGGCAAACGTTGGCGCAATCAGTGGAGCTTCCGGAAAAGAGATGGAGCAGTTATCTGCAAAAAGCGCAGGAAATGGGCGCAAAGACGAAGTTTTTCTGCATCGGAAGCGGCAGACGCCTTCTCTTACATGGCAATGGCAGGGTGGAAGACAGGGGACATGATGAACGGCATAGAGGGCATCATGAATCTTGCGGCAGCTTCCGGCGAAGACCTGGCGCAAACGTCCGACATTGTGACCGATGCGCTTACTGCTTTCGGCATGTCTGCAAAGGATAGCGGGCATTTTGCGGATATTATGGCGGCGGCATCGTCTAATGCGAATACGAATGTATCACTAATGGGCGAAACATTTAAGTATGTGGCACCAGTTGCGGGGGCACTAAAGTTTTCCGCAGAAGATACCGCCGTGGCGATTGGTCTAATGGCGAATGCCGGTATAAAGGGATCACAGGCGGGAACCTCTTTGCGGGCAATCATGACGAGCCTGGCTAAACCCACAAAAACAATCCGAGGCGGCATTTAAAAAGCTTGGCGTTTCCTTGACGGACGGGAACGGAAAAAGTCAAAAGCCTAAATACCATTATGAAGGAGCTAAGGGGTTCCTTTGCGAACTTGACCGATGCGCAGAAAGCAGAATATGCCGCAACGATTGCGGGACAGCACGGCATGAGCGGGCTTCTTGCCATTGTAAACGCATCGGATAGCGATTATGAAAAACTTTCTTCCGCAGTTGCAGGATGTACCAATGAGCTAACGGGATATTCTGCCGCTTCGGAGATGGCAAAAAAACAGCTAGATAACTTACAGGGAGATATAACCATCCTTAAATCTGCGCTGGAAGGCTTTCAGATCGCAATCAGTCAGGGCATGACGGGAACGGCAAGAGTTGTTGTGCAGGAAGCGACTGGAATGGTGAATGCCTTACAGGACGCTTTTAAAAGTGGCGGGTTCGATGCAATGGTAGACAAGGCGGGCGAAGTCTTCGGAACGCTTGCGACCAAAATACTAAATGCAACACCGAAACTAATTGATTCTGCCGAACGGTTAATCAATTCGTTTCTTGAAAGCATTACGGGGAATAGCAGTGAATTTACAAATGCGGCGGGGCGTGTGGTCGCTAAGTTAATCAAAGCATTGATCAGCGTGTCTGGCTCTTTGTGGGGCGCTGGCGTCACGCTTTTGAGAAAGGTATTAGAAGGGATTGCAGGGAATGCACGAGAGATCGGGAGCGCCGCAGGACGTGCGGTTTCGCAACTGGGACGCAGTATTAGCGAGAATGCGCCTCTGATCGTACAAGCGGCAAAAAGACATCATAAAGGGCTTCTGCGAGGGATTATCCGAAGAATTCCCCAGGGTTTCGGCTCTTTTAGAAGGCTTCATGTCCGGTTTTGTTGACAGCATGGGAAGCGCAATTGGTGGCGTTTCGAATGTCCTAAAGGGCGTGTTTGATGCATTAAACGGCATGAGTCCGGATGCACTAAGGGCACTGGGGGAGGGGCTTGGACGGATTGCAACGGCTTTCATTGCAATACACTCCGCAAAGGCGGTCACATCTACAGTTACCGGATTTGCAAGCGTTTTTAAATAGCAACATCGGAACGATCAAGACTTTTGCAAAAAAACGGCAAAAGATCTTGTAAAAGAACTTCCCACAGCTTGGCGGGGTGATATCGACTGTAACAAAAGCGGTAAGCGGTTCGCTGTCTGCCTTAATAAAGACCGTGGGGGATTCTTTGGAACCTTTAAGGTTGCGTTTGGCGGGATTTCGGCGGTAATTGGCGGAAGCATCCTTGCAATTACGAGTTTTGTTGATATGTTCCAAAAATGGGTTTTCGATCATCAAAAGAAATCCTAATGGGGCTTGGGATTGCAATTGCGGCAGTCGGTGCGGTTATTTTAGGTGCACCCGCAGTAGTTGCCGCAGTAGTTGCCGGAATCGTGGCGGCGGTTGCGACTCTGGTGATTGTGATCAAGGACAACTGGGAACAGATCGGGGCGTTTTTTAGCGGAATTGGCGATAAGATCGTGGATTTCTGGAAAAGTATCCCTGAAAGACTCTCCGGTGCGCTAACAGCCGTACAAGCATGGGTTAGCAATTTGCAAGATACAATCAGTTCCGGAGCTTCAAACGCAATCAATAGCGCAGTTGGATTCTTCACACAGATGCCGGGACGGATAGCGGAAGTATTAAGCCGTGTGATTTCCGGAATCCATGAATGGGGGTCTAATATTCTGTCTTGGATAGGCGCAAATGTACCGGGATGGATTAACCAGATAGTAACCTTCTTTTCTGCAATGCCGGGAAGGTTGGCGGAGATCCTGCAAAACGTTTTGTCCGGCGCTATTAGCTGGGGGGCGCAGATGGTCGCAAGCCTCACGCAGACAGCACAGAACTGCATCAATGGGGTACTGCAATGGTTTTTGCAACTTCCCGGGCGTGTCTGGTCGGTCTTTAGTGATGTCCTAACAAAGGCAGTCCAATGGGGATCCGAGCTGGTTTCAAGGGCACAGAATGCCGCACAAAATGCCGTTCATGCCGTCCTGCACTTCTTTGGAGAGCTTCCGGGGCGTATCTGGTCGCACCTGATGGATGTGGCTTCCCGAATCTCTTCATGGGGGCATGAATTAGCGCACAGAGGAGCAAGCGCCGCCAGATCGCTTTTTGATGCGGTTGTAAACGGGATCAGGGAGCTTCCGGGCAGGATGATTGATATTGGTCGTAATGTGGTAAGTGGCGTGTGGCGTGGCATCTGTGATGCAAAAGATCGCTTGTTTGACAACGTCAAAAACTTCTTTTCCGGCATTGTGGACAGTGCAAAGGATGCGCTTGGCATCCGCTCCCCTTCTAGGGTAATGGCAAAGCAGGTTGGAAGGTTTATCCCGCCGGGCATTGCACAGGGCATGAAAAATGCCCTTCCGAAGCTGTTAGACGAAGCGGAAGGGGAAATGCAGGAATTAGCACAGAAGATGAAGTTGGCGGTCAATATGGAGACAGGAGACATCACAAAGAGCCACTCCGTACAGGCGCAACATGGAACAGTAGGGAACACGTACCACACAGAAAACTTTGAGCAGAACAACACCTATAATGTTCCGGTTGCCACGCCTGAGTGAGATCGCAAGGACGCAAAGAGAGACGGCACGGGCACTATTTGGGGGCGTGACATAATGGCAAATTTCCTAGATTTAAAGCTGGAGTGTAACGGGAAAAGCCCTTCTGTTCGGGAAAAGCGCAGAAGGGGAACCCCGTGAATTCGGGATCACAAAAATAACGGGGCTAGAGTCTTCTGCTCTGGATATCAATACAAGTGATAATGCACTTGTGGACGGGTTAATCGTTGATGGGAAACGAATTTTAAAGAGAGTGATTCACATCGAGGCAGAGCTTAGGGACGACAGGAATAACGAGACGGAAAGACAGCGCATCATACACTTTTTCAATCCGAAATTTACGGGAAGGCTTACGGCAAATCTAGGGGGAACGGAAAGAAATATTGATTACGAGCTTGAAGGCTGGACATTTCCTTCAAACAAAATCAGAAACAAGATTGCCATTTCGGTTGATCTGATCTGCCCTTCTCCTTACATGCGGAACATGAACAATTACGGGCGCAACATGGCAAGTTACACGGCACTGGCGGCATTTCCTTGGAGAGTGTTAAACAAGAAGGTTAAGGGAACTCCGGATCCGCACAAGGGGCTTACGCTTAGAGGCACAACAACCGGATACCGCACGCTTGCGAAAAACGTGCTTCTTATGAATGATGGTGATGTCCCTTGCGGGCTTGTGATCCGGTTTGTTGCATCCCGTGGTGCGGTTAAAAACCCGAAGATTACGCAGTCTGTAACAGGGGATTATGTTCGGGTGATCTGCGATCTGAAAAAAAGGGAGATGAACTTGTTGTAGATACCGACAGCAGACATCAGACCATAGAAATCAACGGTGTAAACGCCTATCAGAAAATAGACAGACAGTCAAGGCCATTCATGCTTTCCGTGGGTGAAAATCAAGTTTCGTACAACGCAGACGAAAACTATAGCAATCTTGATGTGATGTTGTACTATACGCCGTTATATCTGGGAGTGTGATCATGCAACTAATCGTTCTGGACCAAGATTTTAATACGCTAGGCGCCGTATCTATCTTTACAACACTTTTATGGTCACGAAGATATACAAGTTTGGGAGCCTTTGAGCTTTACACGACAAAGGATTATTTTGAACTCCTCTCTTCTGGAAAAATACTTGTATCGACAGGATGCGGAAGAACTTGGCGTGATTGATGAAGTCAATTATTCACAAGATGACAAAGGGAAGCGGGAAGTATATGCAAAGGGGAATTTTGCGGAAGTCCTATTAGCGCAAAGAGTAATCGCAAAGAGAACGGTTCTATCAGACACGTTAGAAAACGCTATGCGGTCACTGGTAAGCGCAAATGCGATCAGTCCGCCACTTGCAGATCGTAAGATTGCAAACCTTGCGCTTGGGAGCCCTGCGGGCGTTTCAAGCGCCTTTAGCATGCAGATCACAGGGGAAAACCTTTCAGATGCCCTTTACAAGATCGGAAACGCATACGGAATCAGTCACCGTCTAAGATTTAACTACCAGACGAATCAATTAGCGTTTGAGGTATGGCAGGGAAAGGACAGGCGGGACAGTCAAAACGTGAATTCGTGGGCGATCTTCTCAAACGACTTTTACAACATCAGGAATGTCACATATAACCGATGCGACAGCGATTACAAAAACTATGCATATGTCGCAGGAGAAGGGGAAGGAACGGCAAGAGTTGTTGTTGAAGTGGATATGCGATCAGGGAAGGAAGAGCGAAGAGAACTGTATGTAGACGCACGAGACCTTCGAAGCGAAGACGAGAGCGGGAGGAAAAATAGCAGATGCGAAGTACAGAGAAATGCTAATCAACCGTGGGAAAAACAAGCTTGCGGAATATGCAAAAGCCCAAAGCGTCACTTCCGGAATAGACCCCCATGCCAATCTCGTATACAAAAAAGACTTTGACCTTGGCGATTACTGCACGTATATCAATTCAGAAATAGGTATCGCATCGGAGCAACGAATTACAGAGATTCTAGAAACCTATGAGGGCGGGAAACAGGAAATTCAAGTCACGTTTGGGAACGAGGGCACAACATCAATCAAACAGTTACTAAAAAGGGGGAGTTAAGGCATGGCGTTGCAATATGGCTATTTTGATAGCGAGATCACAGGGCACGATGAAGAGGGAATGCCCATCTTTGACAGGGCGCAGACATCGGACTTTATGGCGCTTTTTCTGTCAAAGCTTGTAACAAGCGGGATTTTTGCACTTCCGGAAAAACGGATTTCAGGTGCTTGCGGGCGGTGGCTTATCCGTGAAGGTGAAAGGCGGGTACGCACTGATTAAGGGTAGACTTGTTTACGACAAGGAAGAGACAGTACAAACGATAGAAACAGCACCGACAGAGGGCGCATATAAGCGGATTGACCGCGTGGTGCTTCGTGCCAATTATCCGGCAAGAATCTGCGAGATCGTAATCAAAAAAAGGGGAAGCGACCACAAGCCCGAAGGCTCCGGCACTGGTACAGCCGGAAAGCGGGGATTTCTACGAATTGTCGCTTGCAACCGTCCAGATCAAGGGAATCAAACCGTGATTTCACAGGCGGACATCACGGATACAAGGATGGACAGTGCACAGTGTGGGGTTGTCACACAGATGATCGACCATCTGGAGACAACCTATTTTTATGACCAGTTAAGAGGGATTGTAGAAGCAAGAAGGCAGTTTCAGGATTTCGCACAGCAAGAATTTAGCGAGTGGTTTTCTGGCGTGCAAGGGATGTTAGAGAAAAACACAAACGGGGAGCTAATCAATCTTGCGAAAGAACTTGATGCACGCCTAAGCGCACTGGAAGAAATGATTCAACAGAACCGCATTATTGCGCCGATCAGAGCGGATGACAAAGATTCCAGATTGCTACTAGTTGATGATGATGGGCATGTGATTATAGCAGACTGGACAAAAGCGGATTGGAAGAAGGGGGAAACCGTATGAGCGGGACTAGCGTACAAACCAGAAGAATTGACGAACTGGAAGAAGCAACCACGTCAGAAGATGAAGATCTTTTAATCATCCACAAGGCGGACGGAACGGGCACAAGAAACATCAAGAAGAAAAACCTTCTTCCGGCAAGTGGAAGCGGAAGCACGGAAAACGAAAGTCCGGAGCTGGCGGGGATTGTCCACAATGGCATTTATCGTGGCAAGGTTTTACCCGCTTTCACAGATGATATGTATGAAACGATCAAAAAGCGGCACGTTTAAAGACATGTATATCGGGGACAAGGTCACGGCATTTGGCTATGAATGGCAGATTGCCCACTTTGATTATTTTGGCGTTTCTGCCTCTCTTGGGCATCATGTGGTGCTTGTTTGTGTGGACTCTAAACAATTAAGTCAATACGAGGTGGATAAAAAAATGTAGCCAGGCTTGCTGGTTATATTGGATCAAATTTGCAAAACAGCATCAGGACAATGTTTTCCGGAATGAACACCACCCATGGCGCAGGGAGATACTGCAAAAAAATATAAAAAGTAAATGTGGACTCCCAATTTGAAGGCATTGGAACAGATCGGTATAGAATCCGTTCGCAAACGGATGAATATTCCATGTTCCCGCTTAATGTTCCTATGGTCTTTGGCGTAAAGGCTCCGTTTTTGGGGGAGATGATGGCAGATTAGACTATAGGGGGCAACTTGCATTGTTTAGGCTTAATCCCTCTTGCTGTTTCGAAACGGCGGGGTATTGGCTAGAGAACGCTGGCAATAAGGGTTCTGCGCTGGCGGTTTCGGGTGGCAGAATGGAAAACATGTCACGCACAAACTCATTAAAAATTAAAAACCCTTTGTTGTCATTGGATAAAAGTAGAGAGGAGAAATCATGAGTGTACTTAGCATACAAACAAGAAGAATTGACGGGCTTACAGAAGCAACCACGGCGGAAGATGAAGACTTGTTGCTGATCCGGAAAGCAGACGGAACAGGCACAAGGAATATCAAGAAGAAGAACTTGATACCCAAAGTAGAGGACAAAGTGGGAGACCTGAAGGAGCTTAACACGTCGGATAAAAACGTCGGTTGTGAAAGCGGTAAATGAGATCGTAAAGAAGGAATATGATAGGGGCACATGACGAATCTACTAGAGTTTTTTTAATGTTGAAACAAAAAGTAGGTCACCCTAAATGAATTGGTCGGATATGTCGTACAAGATAATGCCGAAAAGCCATAACAATATTTACAGAGGGAAAAAAATCTGGGACGTTCGCTTACAAATATCCAACTTCAAGGGATAAAGAGCGGCACGTTTAAAGATCTTTATGTTGGGGATTATTTTGATTTTGGCTCCGAAAAACTTCTTGTTGCTCACCTTGACTATTTTCTTGAACGAACCATATCTTCCCTCGAAGGACACTTTCCTTTATTCACACATCATCTTGTGCTGATTTCGGATCATATTCATGGAAGAAGCAACTATGACGCACAAAGACATAGTTATGCCAGTTCTGATTTAAAAAAAGCGATTGAATCAAAAACCATAAGATCAGAGGTGGGATATATTCCCGGCATAGAAGATTTTGATGTCTTGAATTTGCAAGATTATAGATCACCTACGGACGACAGGGCAAAACGCCAGTTATATAAAAGTCACGCTGGGGCGCTAAGTTCTTTTATGGTTGTTGGTAGAGATCTTATGGGTTCTTCCAGTGGAGCCATTCCTACAGATCCGCAAATGGCATTATTCCGCCTTTCTCCGAAGATGATAAGCATAAATTATTCATGGTGGTTAGCAGATTCATGTGATGACATTTACGCATTTACGGTGGGTCCATACGGAACAATTGAAAAGGGAGAAAAAAAGAGATTCCTGTGGCATCAGACCATATTATGTCGTTACGGCGAAAAGGGAATCATGATGGAGCTTAAAAAAGAAGATCTGATGCGTCAAATTGACCTGATGTATCAGTACGCCGAAAAGTTGCAGGAACTGGCGAGGGAGTTAACCTTTGAAATCATTCAAGAATGGGGGAAAGGAGAGGAAAAACATGGGTGAACAGCAGTATGTAAGCTGTGAAGCATTCAGTGAATCGACTAGACGAATTGACGCAGAAAAACGAAAGGCAGAATTACAGGTTGGGAGCACTTGAGACAAGCCAAAAGCAGATCGCAGAACTGATTGCATCCGTGAAGGTGATGGCAATCAATATTGAGAACATGGCGAAAGAACAGGTCAAGCAGGGAGTGAGATTACAAGCGATCGAGGAGAAGCCGGGAAAGAGGTGGGATACAGTGATCGCCTGTATTATTACAGGACTTGTAAGTGCGGCAATCAGTGCGGCGGTATCAGGGTTTGTAAGGTGAGACGTGAAAGCGTCTTTTTTTATGAGAGGAGAAAATCATGAATGAATTAGTATTGGAGATCGTAAAGCTAGTAGTGATGCTGGTGGTGACGGGGGTTTGCGCCTATGCCGTGCCTTACCTTAAATCCAGCATCGGGGCGGATGAGCTGGACAGAGTGTCATTCTGGGCAAAAGCAGTTTGTTTTTAAAAAGCCCAACAAGTGATGTGGGCAAAGACAGGCGAAGAGCGTAAAGAGTACGTCATGGAAGCCCTTACAGAGGTAGCGAAGGAAGCGAAAAATCAAGATCACTGCGGAGCAGTTGGACGCAATCGTCGAAGCAGCCGTCAAGGCGATGAAGATGAGTGATGCAAACTAATCGGGCACGTCGTGCCGATCAGCGACAGGGGGACGGTGACAAGGAAGAGAGCTGTTCCCCGAAAAAGATGTCTGCAATGGATAAATATGTAATTTTTTTCCATTATGGCAATCCTTGTTTATACCGTGGTGGCAATTGTCCTTTTTCACTTTTTGGCAGATGGAAATGGACACACTAACCACGTGCTTTTATGGGTTTTTTTCGGGGAGAGGTTTTTTTCACTGGCTCTCATCAAGGTATTTAAGATAAAAAGGGGGAGTTAAGGCATGGCGACAGATAAACAAGCAAAAGAGTTCATTCAGATGATTGCACCTCTGGCGCAGAAGGCATACAAAGACATTGGAAAGATTCTACCATCCGTCTGCATCGGGATGGGGTGCATTGAGTCCGCATGCGGGACATCCGGCATTATGCGAAGGCATAATGCTTTTTGGGCAGAAGGTCGGCACCGGAAAGACCGCTACAAAGAACTGGAGCGGGAAGTTTTTTTCACATCTCGCACATCGGAAGAGTACACCGTCGGCAAACATACTGTTATTCGCTCCGCATTTCGTGCGTACGACTCTCCGGAGCAATGCGTTAAGAATTACTACGAATTGCTAAACACGGGGCTTTACGGGGCTGTGAGGGGCGGTGTAGACTATCGTGCGCAAATGGCGCAGATCAAGGAGTGCGGATATATGACCTCTAGCACAGAGGTTAATTCCGTTTGTAAATTGATCGAAAGATATAATTTGACGCAATACGACTGCAAACCTGTACAGCCACAAGCGCAGAGTCCCGCACCGTATCAGACCGGCAAAACCTACACGCTTCAGTCTAATTTGTGGGTGAGAGCCTCTGCGGGCGGGTATGCGCAACCGTGGGATAAATTGACACCCGCAGGGCGTGCCGCCTGCATGAAAGTGACAGGCGGGGCGATTATGCAAGCGGGGACGGCGGTTACCTGTAAGAAGGTTTACCCGATCGCAACGGGGGCGGTCTGGATACAGATTCCTTCCGGTTGGCTCTGTGCGAGAGATGAAAAAGGGAAGGTGTTTATCAAATGATTTTCGGTGTTTCCCTCTCCCCCGCTCGGGGGAAGAGGGAAGGCTTTTGTTATTTCGACTTGGCTTGTGCTTCTACGATATCACTAAAGAGCATGTCCGGGTCATCGTAGTCGTGGTAGTTGAGTCCTAAGCTTTCGCAAAGCTTCTCGTATTCTTCTGGTTCGATGTCCGACCAGTTTGCAGACTCATCAATCTTTTTTATGAGGTCGGCTCTTTCGGTGTAATTCATCATCTTGTTTTTTTCTCCTTTTCTTGTGTGGTGAATTCCTTTTGTTGATTCTATATTAGCACGCATTGCCATATACGTCAACACCTTTTTGAAGATTTTTTTAAATCACCTTGCACCTTGAATGCCAAAAAGATCTACGACATAATCTGGGGGGTTCGCCTGCCGCTTTCCCAATCTTGCACAGTACGCTTGGGGATATGATAAGCTTCCCCAAACCGTGCCTGCGATAGTCCGGTTGATGCACGAAGGTTTTTTTGATTGCATTTTCCATTGTCCGCCTCTTTCTATAGGTTCCCCTCTCCATCCGGAGAGGGGGTTTTGTTTATTTATTACAGCGCCATATCTAAAGGTTCGAAATCGTCATCGTCCTTGTGGGCTTTTTTTCGTATTTATCAATGAATTCTTCCCCTTCCTTGTAGCTGTGAACGGTAGTGATTAGATCGTGTGAGTCGGCTGTCTCTACTGGGATGTTCATTTCTGAAAAAGAATCAATATCACCTGTCCAAACAAATTTTTTTCTTCGTCCTCGTCCCACTTATGAATGGTGATTCCGTATTCTGTCACAAGAGTGTATTCTGGATAGCCGTAGATGCTTGTTTTGTACTTTTTCAATTCCTCTCTTGCTTTTTTTCTAAACTGTCAAACTCTCTAAGAAATTCCGGTTCTTGATCGTTGGCGGTGCATCCGGCTGCGATGTTTCTTTTTGTTTTTGATTTCAGCCTTAAACTCTGTGATGTAATATTTTGTCATCTTTTTTTCTCCTTTTCTTGTGGTGTTGCCATTTGTTGATTCTATAATATCACGCATTGCCGTATATGTCAACACCTTTTTCAAGATTTTTTTAAATCAGTTTTTGTGTCATACTTCGTGTCATATTTTTGAAAGAACACAGCCACAAACCCGTGTAAAAATAAGGACTCTAAAACGCAGATTATAAGACATGCAATGTACAGTAATCGCACTAACTGCGCGGAATATTGCCATTTATGCCTTGGGTTCAAGTCCCCTCTCGCTACAATACAAAGATGCGGGAGTCCAGTTATTATTTGGACTTCCGTTTTTTTGAAAGCGTGTTTTCGGTTGCATTTTTGCTCCTTTGAAGATGCTTCGGTTACTTTTTAGGCAGCAACATTTTTGAGATTTACATTCCTCGGGTACCCGGATATTTCGTTCGATCTTCGTTAACGGAAGTAGTACAGTCTTTGGGGTATATGAATACAAAAAATAAGGATACAAAAAAATGGAAACCGTTAGACTACTTGAAAAAGATGGACTGTCTATTGAGACCTTGACAGCACTTTCATATAAGACAACTCTTGATAAGAGCCTAAAGAGAAATCTTCATCAATTTGACAAAGATTCTCTACTAAAGGATGTAGATGAAGTGATCTCCTTTTTGGATAATCAGGGAGACATTCTTGAAAATATTGCCATCGACTATAGGATTAAATCAGAGCAGTCAGCACACCATAAGTACGACCGCTATTATCCTGACACATTGACAGAAAAGGTCTTTAATGATTTACTGGGGTTCAGGTCTTTATGTGATTCGTATTCTGATATACTTGCGTTATCAGAAGAGATGAACTTCAGAGTTGCGGATATGACAAAAGGCAAATCGAATGATGACGGATATAGAGGTGTCCACTTATACTTTCAGGTTGATCACTATCACTATCCAATAGAGTTACAGTACAATACATATTACGATAGACAATTTAACAACTGGCTCCATTCTTTCCTGTATAAAAAGGGATATGATAATAGCATCGGAAAAAAAGAATGCGTCAGGAGTATGAACTTGGAAACATAAAAACCGATATAGATTTTTGAAGAGGTACTAAAAAAATGTGCTATCTGGTTGCTAAAAGATATCAACAAGCGCGGCTGTGTTGCTCTTAAAAACCAAGCACGGTCTAGCACTTGTATCACTAAAAAAAGAACTAATTGCTCAGGTGGGTCTTGATAGAATACAGCTTGTAACAATCAGCAGACCTTCTGCTTATGGTGAATACGAGCCATACAGCTTTGTCAAAACGGAAGAAGAATTGAAAGAAGCGGTACTTCATATGTAAGAAAAAACAGGTATAATAGCCCCTGCTTTGTCATTTCGATTACTTTTTATTTTTTTCTTTGGTTATTTTGATAAGCGACAGTCTTGAACCCCGCCTTTCATCGGGGATGTGAGACTTACTATATGGAGAAGTAGTCCCCTCTCGCTACCGTTATTAAAAAAGTGTCATAGAGTGCGAGTCCTTTGGACAGAGAAGAGGAGATAGTCATCTATCTTCTTTTTTTGCTATAATTCTATCGAGAATAAAAAGCAAATTGTTCGTTCGTAGAGGTGAAGTGATGAAACATCAGATGATTTGTCAAAGGATTTATGAGAAAGAGCAAGCACAGGGTCTGCGTGTCTTAGTGGATCGTCTCTGGCCCAGAGGGATCAAAAAGGTGGATGCGAAGGTGGATCTCTGGGAGAAAGAAATTGCTCCTTCGAATGAATTGCGGAAATTTTTTCCCATATTCCGGAGCGCTTTCCGGAATTTAAGGAGCGCTACCCTTAGAGAACTGGAGGAAGCGCCCGGGAAGGAGAAATGGATTCAAACCTGCAAGGACGCATTGAAAGAGCAGGATCTTGTGCTGCTCTATGCGGCAAAAGATGAGGAACGCAATAATGCGGTGGTGATGCGCGACTGGCTTATGGAGAAACTTGCAGGCAAAGCATGACCAGCTTTTGCGTGGCACGGGACACTGTGGTATAGAGACGGTGTCTGAGGAGCAGATCCATTTTGTCCACTTCTTCAAATCTGGTTTGATCGCCGGAGAATTTCAAGGGCAGTGTGAGATCAGGCAAGATCACGTGATCGAACTCCAGTCCTTTGACATAAGAAAGTTCGATTAAAAAAATGCCGTGGTCGGGAAGCTTGCCGCTTCCTTCAATCATGGGGATTTCAGGCAGGATCTCGCTCATGTGTTGCAGGCTCCTGTGGTTTTTGCAGATGACGGCGGTGAGTCCGTGCTCACAGTCGATACGGGAAATGGCAGCCAGAAGCGCCTGATTCTGTTCTTCATAGGAAGAGCATGAAATGATTTCACAAGGGGTGCCTTCTCTTTGTACCGAAGCAGCATGCACGCGAAGTTCCTTGGGTAGCAGAGAGGTAAATAGGGTCGTGATTTCCGGAGTCGAGCGATAGCAGGTAAAGAGGTTGAGTTCCGTGACCTTTTTGTTTTGCCTCTAAGAAAAGGTCTCTGATCTGAGCAAAGGTGGCAGTATCCTCTCGAATGGCCTGAAACTCATCCCCCAGTAGCATAAATTTTTGCCTTGGGAAAAAAACGCAGGAGAAGACGAAGCTGCGCAGCGGTATAGTCCTGTACCTCATCTATCATGACGTATTTGGTATTTTTGTCCGACTCTCCGGTGAGCAGCATGCGCAGATAAAGGAGCTCCAGGGCGGTCACATTGCTCCTGTCCAACAGTTTTTCCGCAATATGACGGAAATTTAGAAAGGAATAGGTACGAAGGGTTTTCAGAGCGCCTCCGTTGTCGTTTTGCAGGCGGTTCTCGTTTGCATGATCCAGGGGGATCTGGAAGGGATCTGCAGCTTCTTCGTCGTTCTCTTCTGCCTCGTCCTTCCATCTGCAGAGGCGTCTGCCTTTGTATTTCCGCCTCGGATCGTTCTCTTGATCTCATTTTCCAGTTCCAGGAAAGGACATTGATGAGCCGAACGCCGGTTCCAAAATGCCGGAAGCTTTCCGCCGTCTCGGCAATTCTTTGCACAGATAAAAGAAGCCTTTCTTTTTGGTATACCGGAAAGAAATCCTCCGGACCAAGCGTATAAGAAGGAAGAGCTTCTTCCAACCTTGTGAGATCGGAGAGACTGGTTTTAGGATGCGCACCGTCATGGAAGGGGAGATGCCTCTCGTCCATGAATTCCGCCCAGGTCAGGGTATTGGGGTTGCATTCACCCAGATCCGGCAGCACGGTATCAATGTATTCGCGGAAAACCGGATTGAGCGTGAGAAGGCAGACCTGTTCCGGACGCAGAGTTTCGCGCTGCCTGTAAAATAAGTAGGCGATCCGCTGCAGCAGAATGGACGTTTTGCCGCTTCCGGCAATGCCGTTTACAAGAAGAGCGGGGACGTCCGGATGCCGGATGACCGCATTCTGCTCCCTCTGAATCTGGGCGGTGATATCCTTCATTTTGCCGGTTTGATGTCTGGAAAGGGACTGTAACAGGAGTTTATCTTCAATGGCGATCTGGGTATCGAAGTAGGCAGTAAGCTGATCCTGTTTGAGGTCAAACTGTCTGCGAAGCAGCAGGTCGGCTTCGATTCGCCTTCCGTTTACCTCATAGGGAAGTTTTACCGTTTTCCTGATTGTAATAGGGTTTCCGCAATCGGGCTTCGCCAATCAATGATCAGCGGATCCACGCTGTTTTTTTGACACGGCAGCAGAGCCGATATAATAGTCTTCCGCCTCTTCTTCCGGTGAAAACCGTAGGGTGACCCGCGCAAAGTAGGGTGCCTTTAACAGCACGTCCAGATTTTTTAGCCGGTGTGTCAGCAGATCACTGGTGACATTCATGCTATCCACATACCGGTTCCAGGTCCCCATTTCTGCATAGGACTCCATTAAAACCTCATCATCTGCCGTATCCAGCCGCAGATTGTCCCGGATGTCATTTTTTTCTTCTGCCGCCTGCTGTTCGAGTTTCTGCAGCTTGTCTTCCAGGTCTGTCTTCATCTCACACAGCGTGCGGTAGGTGGTATGCAGGTGTGCCTGCTCTTCTTCAAAAATCGGGTCTTTCATCTCTTGTTCCATCTCTGTATTCCCAGTCATTGCAACCATCCCATCATAGCACATTCCGTAAATATATCGGTAAAAAGAAGCCGAAAACTAAATCAGGTCTTCCCAGGGTGAGAGGCATAGAGGAGTTTGGAAGGAGATTGTTGAAAAATGTGTAATATTTATGGATAAATTCAATAAAATATGCTAAATTAGAACAAAAGAATTAAAAAAATATTGATCCCTCATACAAGAATAAGATCAAAAAGTACACAGTATTTGAAATGTATTGAACCACGATATTAAAAAAAGAAAGGAAAGTGGTGTTTTTGCTTCTGAAAACATCATACAAGAAGAGCATGAGCAATAAAAAAGCAGAAAACTTAATTATCGGATTTGGTAAGGCGGGGAAGACCCTTGCGAATTATCTTGGAAATAAGGGGAGAAGACCGTTTTAGTGGAAAAATCCTCTGATGTACGGTGGAACCTGTATCAATGTAGGATGTATTCCTTCTAAGTTTCTGGCAACTGCTGCAGATAGAAGAGGGTTTAGTGGGCAGAGTGACGCGGAATACTATAAAAAAATGCTGTTTTGCAGAAGAAAGCACTGATTGCCAAGCTGAATAAGGCAAATTACGACAAGGTGGCAAGCAATGAAAATGTGGAGGTCCTTGACGGACTGGCTTCTTTTAAGGATGAGCATACCGTGCAGGTTACGAATGGCAGCGAGGTATCTGAAGTTTATGCGGAGCGCATCTTTGTTAATACCGGTGCTCGACCGTTTATCCCAAGTGTTCCCGGCTTGGAAGTCGGAAGACGCATTCATACCAGCGAAACGCTGATGGATCTGGAAGAATTCCCAAAGAGCCTGGCGATTCTCGGCAGTGGCTTTATCGGGCTGGAATTTGCGGCGAGCTATGCGAAGTTCGGTACAAAAGTTACGATAATTGATCAGGGAGATCGGATATTACCGAGAGAAGATGAGGATGTAGCGAAGGAAGTATTTTCCTCCCTATCAGGCGATGGGAGTGGACTTCCTGTTTCATGCCGCACTGAATCAGGTATCGCAGGATGAAAAGGCGGTTCATCTTTCCTACACGGTAAATGGCGAAAAGAAAGAGCTTTCCGTAGAGGCTTTTTCTTGTTGCAACCGGACGACAGGCGAACACGGAAGAGCTGCACTTGGAAAAATGTGGGTGTGGAAGTTTCTGAAAGGGGCTTTATCAAGGTAAATGAGCACCTGCAGAGCAATCAGGCGCACATTTTTTTGCTATGGGAGATGTGAACGGAGGCCCGCAGTTTACCTATGTTTCCTTAGATGATTTCCGAATTGTGAAGAGCTTTTTTTGGATAATCAGGGAAGCTACGAAAGAAATAATCGCCAGCCGCTTGCTTTTCTCCGCCTTTCTGCATCCGACATTTTTCCAGAGTGGGACTCAGTGAAAAAGGAAGCGAGAGAAAAAAAGGCTTCAAAATTAAAGTGGCGAGCTTACTGGTTACTGCGATTCCCAAGGCGAAAATCCTCGGAAATCAAAACCGGACTGTACAAGGGCAGTTATAGATGCTGAAAAACAATCAGATTTTTGGGCGTGACCTTGTTCGGTGAAGAGTCCCACGAAGTAATCAATATCATAGTTTTAGCGATGATGACGAAGCAGCCTTACACGGTGCTTGCGAACCAGATTTTCACCCACCCTGACTATGGCGGAAGCGCTGAACGATTTGTTTGGGGCGGTAAAAATAAAGTTCGACGAGACTAGTGCGAGGTTTATGTTGTAAAAATTGGAAAAAAAGAAAAACTTATGTCGAATAGGGAACAGCATCTTTGTAGGACTTCATTGAGGGGATGTGAAAAAAACTCAATCGAGTTTTTCACATCCTCTTTTTATGGGTAATCTTGAATTTTAGCTAAAAAGGTATATATTGATATTAGCTAATATAAATGAGAGGTGGTACTATGATAGGAAATACAGCAACTGCTACAGCAACGGAGATGCAGAACAACTTTGGCAGGTATCTCGCTATGGTTCAGGAGGGCAGTGAGATTATCGTCACAAAAAAATGGTAAAGAGGTAGGTCGGCTTATTCCGCGAGAAAAAGGCGGTATCTTATTTAACGGATTCTCTTACAGGGATACTGAAAGGCGATACGGATATAGACAAGGTAAGAGAACAACGTTTGAAGGAGAAGTATGAAGCTACTAATTGACGGAAATATTCTTTTGGATGTGCTTCAGAGAAGAATACCCTACTTTGAAGATTCTGTTAGACTCTGGAAGATCTGTGAGACGAAGCAGGCGGAGGGGTATATTTCAGCTTTAACTTTTGCTAATCTGGTTTATGTGATGCGAAAAGAATTGGATGCAGAGAAAGTAAACGAAGTTCTAAAGAAACTGTCGCTCATTTTTACATTTGAGAATCTTAATGTTAGCGATATGAGTTCGGCCGCAGAAATGCAGTGGGATGATTTTGAAGATGCCATTCAGTCGGCTACAGCGAAGAGGATTCATGCTGATTATATTATTACAAGAAATAAGAAGGACTTCAGGGAAAGTGATGTTACAGCACTGACCGCGACAGAGTTTTTTTGGCGAAGCTATGATGGGTGTGAATTCCATTGGGGAAAAAGCTTAAATCCCTGTATTGTGTCAGTTCGCTTATCACAAGGCAGATGACAAACTGTGCTTTTCCGCAGTTTAATAGTGCAAAAGAAATATCATGGCTTTTGGCATGGAAGAAAAGATAGGTAAAGAAGCTTAAAAGAAGCATTCCCCGGAGAAAAAAACGACTCTGCTTTAGGCAGCGTCCCATAAGGAAGTAAAAAAGTGTTTTAGTTTGGAACCGGCGTGTCAGGTCACGCCGGTTCCGATTCGTTTAAGGACTCCCGTCCAATCTTCAAAGGGATGCGGATTTGCCCCACATCTCCCAAAAAAATCAATAGTAAAGGACAAGGCAGTGCACGCAAAAAGGGTGCTGCCTTGTCCTTTAACCAATAACATATGACAGATGATCTTATTAGCTTCCCGCCTGCAGTCTTACCATATTGCTGAAAATACCACCATGCTTCATCAACTCTTCCGGTCTGCCCTGTTCTGCAACCTTGCCATCTTCCAGCACCACGATTTTGTCTGCCCCTGCCACAGTACGCATACGGTGGGCAATCACGAGTACAGTTTTGTCGCGCAGAAGTTCAGATAACGCCTCCTGCACCATGCTTTCATTTTCTACATCCATAGATGCGGTAGCTTCATCCAGAATAATGACCGGCGCATCCTTCAAAAATCGCACGGGCGATGGAAATTCGCTGGCGTTCGCCACCGGAAAAGGGTACAGCCGTTTTCTCCAATTCTGCTTTGATACCCCTCCGGCAAGCGGGAGACAAATTCCTCACACCTTGCTGCTTTAGCAGCTTTTTATCACTTCCTCATCCGTGGCGTTTTGCCGACCAAGCCGGATATTTTCCATTATGGTATTGTCAAACAGGGTAACATCTTGAAAAACAATGGAGTAGTTTCGATACAACACCTCCGGCTCTATGGTCGTTACATCCACGCCGCCGAGCAGAACCTTTCCCTTATCTGCATCCCAAAAAGCGGGCTGCCAATCGGGATACGGTTGATTTTCCACTGCCGGAATGTCCTACAAGCGCAGTAATTTCCCCTGCTTTGCTACAAAGGAAACGCCTTTCAACACAGGGGTATCCTTATAGGAAAATTCCACATTGGAAAATTCAATATCAAAGCCTTGATTATTGCAGACATTCGCACCGGTCTGTTCCGGAGTAGCCTCCATTTCTTTTGTCCGGCGGATACTGACCAGTGCGGAGAACATTTCAGCCATCAGCATGAAGCAGGAGCCAAACGGCTCATAAATCCTGCCTGCTATCAGCAGATAAAGCAGGAACATATTAACAGAGAGGCTTCCCTGTGACATTAAAAACCCCGCCTACAAGCAACACCGTCACCAGGCCGAAGCGAAGGACAAACTGTGCAAGCGTAACTACTGTACCGGGAACAAGCTCATTGCGAAATGCACACGCAATTACATTGTCCAGTTTTTTTCTTACTCCGGCTAAATATTCCTGCTCCGTTCCAGAAGAACGAAGTTCAGAAACTACATCAAGATACTCCTGCACACCGTCATAAGCGGCACGATAGGCATCGTAATTCTTTTCCTCCGCATTCTGCTGCATCCTTCTTCCGGCAAATACAATCACACCGGCAACAGGAACTGGAAGGACAATGCAAAGTCCCATACGCCAATCGACACAGAGCAAGCAGGCGGAAACCACAAGGAACATCACGATTGTTCCAAACAGCCCCGGAACTGCATTTGAGAATATCCGTTCCAGTTTTTGAGCAGTCACCCATCATCGTGGACGTCAGGTCGGAAAGGTCACGCTGCCCAAAGAAAGA
>BNJT01001223.1_pt1 | contig 92567 bp, 132 predicted proteins | sample 8540491 | NCBI WGS metagenome assembly BNJT01 (sample SAMD00202455, study PRJDB9452) | human saliva metagenome | host: Homo sapiens | reverse complement strand
CATTTTATATTAGTAGATATTTTGATAAAAAGTTTATACTATGATCTGATAGAATTAAGAGGATTTTGAGAATTAAAAAATATTGAAATTATTAGATTTATACTTTATAATATTGTTTAAAAAGTATAGTTTAGAAAAATTTTACATAAGATACTAAATATAAAAGGGGAAAAATGAGAAATAATCTGTATAAGATTGAAAAGATTTACGTTCAATAGCCAAAAGATATAAGTCAATAAAATATTCTATAGGTTTAGCAATTCTTTTCTAATGTTAGGAGTAAGTGCATTTCTGAAGAAGTTAATAAAAACCCAAGTTGCTCAAATAGCAACAAGAGAATTGAAGACTTCTGTTGGAGATGTTCAAACAAGGTTAAATGTATTGAGAGATGATAATGAAAAGAAATAAAATCTAAAATTAGAATTAATACAGTTAATGGAACAAGGGAATCAAGTAAAATCTCCTTGGGCATCATGGCAATTTGGAATGAACTATTTCTATGAAAATTGGGGAAGCACATATAAAGCAGTGGAGATAAAGCAGATATCTCAATGGAATATATGCAGAGGAAGTTGGATTAAGATTCAGAACATGCTGTGGAAGCTGCTTGAGAGCCAAAAGAGTAGCTGGAAGATCCATTAACCCTGGAAATGATTCAGTCAAAGTACATGGGCAGAATGCAAGCACTGCATCAAAGTGGTGGAGTAACTATGAAATATGCAGCAATAGGTTCATCAATGAAATGGAAATAGAAGTTGGGGAGTTAAGTAGATCTATTAGAGGATAAAAAGAACCTACTAATGAAGTTGACACTTGCTCGATATTTCTCCAAAGGAAGTTAATAAGAAAGGATTGAGCTTCATTAGATATAAAAAGGAATTGCCAGGGTTAAAACTATTCCCGCACCAGTTTGTGGAAACCAGAGCCAAATAAAACCAATAGAAGCTCCAAAATAAATTTACCAAGAGTATAGAGAATCACAATGAAAGCATTGTGCATACGTCCACCTGGTGCACCTGGAGCAATTTCAGTACCAAGTATAGTGAGATGACAGTCGCTTCACACCAAGTAAAGCCAGTACCAAGTGCTTGAAAGTGTAAGTGTAAATGAACCTAGTGTACATACCAGCATGTTCTGTAGAGACCAAGCACACCTAGTAGCCCAGCACCTACTTATAGATGTTGATGTACTCCCCAGTGATAGCTCACTGAAATATAGTGGCTCAGAAATGGGTGGACTATAGGATGTAACAACTACCAACTGTTACAGCGGTTGATGTTTATACTTCAGGACAGGAGGATGAGTAGGAATAAATGGGCGTAATGGTACGTTTATAAATATGGTGCTAGCTTGTGATGAATTGCTTAACTGACGAGCTCCTTCAGTGAAGTGTAGTGCTACAGGCAATATATCGCTACAGGGAGGTTAGAAAATCTTGATGAGGTAGCCGATGTCAATGTAGTGCACACGGATACTAGAGCCTTTGTGATGGATGAGGGAATTGGCTATAGAGGATCCTGTTGTAGAAACTGCTTTTTATATGCAGGATACAATTAACCCAAATGCTGGTAAAATGTGGGTGCTCAGATGTTCAAGGAGACACGCACAGGATATAGTGGTTCAGGGACTAAAAGCTGTGTTTTTACAGCTATAACTAGATGTTGCGAAATGCACAAGGATTATAAATAAAAGGAAATATAAATTACGATAATAATACGACTGGAACAAGAGCTAGATCCGGTAGCTGGTTTTGACAACTTTGATTTCATCTACTAGTGCAGAGACAGGAGATAGATTAATGTTGGGAGGCCTTTAAAGCACGCAGAAAGGCAGGAGATTTCAACTCGATCACCGAAAATCCTAGTAATAGTCAGTCGCTAAGTAGGTCAAAAGGGATTACATACGACGTTGAAAACCATCGTAATGATGGCCCAAATGATAACGGACTAAATAATATAAATAGTTGTAGCAGTTTTGGTATGTATGACAGTGACACAAGATGCAACGACATCTAGAAATTATAACACACTGATTATGAGACTGAAAACTTCAATTGGAGGGCAGTTTGCTAATAGGCTCAAGTGAGAAATAATGAGGTTTATGAAAATACTGGTGTAGATATGGATGGAGATTCTTCTACTAGGGTTGAGGTCATCTTCATAATACACAAGCTGTCTATGTTGGGAGGAGCAATAAATCTTGGTAAAAATGAGTCCTACTACTTCTAGCTACCCGCAGATAAAGGTGCGATACAAACAAAAACAGAAGAGGCAGGTAGGAGTCTATACAAGTGTATGAAACAGAGGGCCTGCAGAGATAAAGTATGATGATCATGGTTTCAAAATACACGGGAGCTACAGGTTGGAGACAGAGCTGCTGAGGTGTTGGAGACTATAAATCTTCCGCAATATGCAAAAAGGAAGTATAAGGACTTTATGCAGAGGTAGGAGAATGCTGCTAAAAATAATATGCTCACCACACGGTGCAACAACTGTGATGAGAAATATCAAAGCAAATATTAATAGCCAGGTATAAGATCTGACATCAATGCTTTGGGTGGAGAAAATAACTATGGTGCTGTTGTGGAGCCACTATTAAGTATAAAATCTAAACTGAAAAGGCACAAAGAATCGGTAGCAGACTGAATCGACATACAGATAAAATTGGAAAATTGAGTTTAGAGAAACTAGCTAATTAAAGTAACAGGAGAATCAATAAGGTTATGTTTTTAAAGAATGGAGAAGGTTCCATGACGTATAATATATCAAGTTAAGGGAGATGGATCAATAACGACGCAGGAGGTTTCCACAGTAAGTTTGGGTACCCATATGGAGAGGAAGCTTTACTAATGAAGAAGAGGGAACACATTTATTCTTATGGAACACTAGCTCATGCAGTCGCTGGTGGGGGATGCAACAGATAGTTTACGTTTAATAATAAAGGGATAATTAGCGTTACCTGGCTGGAGATGGGAATACATGGAGTTTGCTGCAGATATATATATATCGTCACGTCAAAGATTCATGGAAAATTTATGCTAGACCAGGGCGCGTTGGAGATCTGTCTACTCTACTAACGCAGATACAGATTCAAAAAGTAAATATAAAGTGACTACTATTGTTAGTATTGATGACAGTAGTACAGTACACGACTACTAATAGGTGTTTATTCTGATGGGAAAAGCACATGTTGGATTTGGTTTCAAACTCAAAATTAATAGTTTGGAACAGGAGCCGTTGGTCTATATTTCAACCGATGCTACAAAGTTTAAAAGATACTTTTGAAGTTGAAAGGTGGAAAGTAGAAGTAGATTTAGGAACCAAACTCTAGCTTTTGGATTATTTAATGCGACTGAGTCACCACCATCCTAGAAAAGCAGGAGAAATATTTAGAAAAATAATAGCCTAGATAGAACAAGTTTTGGAACTGGAGCAAGTATATTCTAATACGACGGAGGAGACTACAACTGCAAATAGATAAGATGATGCTGTATCAAATACAACAGCAGGAACTAATGCCTCCAACTTCTGTTTCGAGTTTGGAGACGAAAGGTTCTACAAGTAGATGTCCATAGCAAATTTAACTACTGCTGGAGACAAATGTGGACTTAGTGCTACAAAAGTGGAGACAAGGGCAACTAGTTCAACAGCAATAAATGATGGGTGACAAAGTCAGCAAGAAGTTAGTAAGGTGCCAGCAATTTATACAAACGATAGTACTGCAACTAACAGTGCTAGCTTCGGAAAGTATCTTAATGGATAATACTTTATGCAGTTGGAGTGCTTTGGAGAGAAATAACTCAACTTTTAACAAATGATGGAAGAAATAAGAATGGCAGGAGACCCAAAATCAGCTGGAATCTGTGGTAGATTCAGATATAACAGATACTGGAACTGGAACAATAGCTCCACAGGAATGTTAAAAAGAAAAGTCAGCAGGAATTTTATGTACCTTAGTGACAGAAACACGGAACTAATAAGACTGTAAAATACAGGTCTAATAAAATTGAAGACAACAGAAACAGGTTCAGCAGGAATTTTATTCTAAGTTAACAAGTACTAATAGTAAATTAACTACTCAAAATAGTGCGAGATATTGGAACTTATAGCAGACAGGTTCTAGCAGGAATCTATGCAAGATCAATGTTTCTAGTCAAAAACAATGCTCAATCAGAAGTTACTAATACAGCCTCTGGTTTAATTAAAAGTAGATGGAGAAAGTTCTGTTGGTATTATTGGTAAAAATCTAAAATAACAAATTTAGGAACTGGAGCAAAAGGGATTGAAGTAAAGGCTATAAAGTCAGCAGGAATTTTAGGAAACAGGTTCAACAGTTATAAATAGTGCAAGAATCTTATTAGAAGCAAAATGTTACAAATTCAATAGAAGGTTTAGTAGGAGTTTCAGTAGATGATACTTCAACTGGAACAAATGATACTAATGGAACAATAGAAGTTAAAAAGCAGACTATAGTCTCAGAATGTCAAGTACTGGTGGATTAGCAAAAATGACGGAAAAATACAGCTAATAAATGCTTCAACAGTAGGAATTCTTTCAACAAATGCTAATGCTGAAAATAATGGACTAACAACAAGCCTATGCAGTAACAAAGGAATCATTATAGAAAATGATAAAGTCAGTAGGGATTTTTGCTAGATTAAATGGAGACAGGTTTCAGTTGATAAAACAATAAAGAATAATGGAACAATATCTGTAGGAGGAACATCTAAAAAGGTTCAGCAGGAATTTTATTCTATATTAGAAAATGGATCAACTAGTAAAAATAACTACTTTTAAATACTACGACAGCTAATATAGATGTAAGTCAAGAAGAGGCAGTAGGGAATTTATGCAAGAAAATTCATCAACTCAAGCTTAAATAATGAAATCCGTAGCAGAAAATGCTGGAAAATAGTAGATAGCTCTGAAGGTTCAGCAGGAATTTTTAGCTTATAAATCAACAGTAACAAAATTCTGGAACTTCAGCTTCATTTACCAACTTTTGATAAAAGGAATATCTCTAACTGCTAAGAGAAAACAGCAGGTATAATAGGGAAGAATGGTTCTAAAATTATAAATACAGGAGATATAGTATTAAATAGTACAGTACAACCAACTCTAGCAACAGAGGGATTGGTAGAATTTCAATAGATGATCAAGTGATGATAAACTATCTCAAGAATATATAAATTCTAATGGCTTTTCTAAGTCTACTGCTACAAATGATGGAACAATAACTATTAATACTGCTTATAGCACAGGAATTAGTGGTAAAGGTGGAGCTATTACTAATAATAAAGATATCATATTAAATAAAAACTGACAGTGTAGGAATTGCTTTCAACAGATGGAAATGTACTTAATAGTCTTACAACAGGTAAAATTGAAGTTAAAGAATCAAGTTCAGTAGGTATCTTTGCAAAATTAACTGAAAATGCACTACTCCTAGCCAAACTATAACAAATGAAGGGACTAATAACTTTTAAATGGTGGAAATACAAAAACATCTTCAGTAGGTATCTATAGTTTGATTGAGGACGAAAGCTGTCAAGCTGAGAAAACACAGACTATAGCAAACATCAGGAACTATTGGTGTGGGTACAAAAAGTTCAGCAGGTATCTATGTAAAAGATAATAGAACAACAAGTACAAAGTGACTAATACTTGTTTCAATAGTAAAGAAAATGAAGGAACTATAAAATATAACAGAAGAATCCTCAGCAGGTATTATAGGAGAATATTCACGAAATTACTAATGGAAATCCACAAACTAAAAGATGGAACAATAACACTTTCTGCTAAAAGACAGCTGGTATTATTGCAAATAAAAATCAAAAGTAATAGAACTATGGAACAATAGAAACAACTGCTCTGTTGGGATAGTGTAGGGTCTAGTAGGAATCTCAGCTGATAATTCAACTGTTATTAATAAAAATAAAGAAGATTCAGCAGGTATGATAGGAACTATCACTTTAAATACAGCATATTCTACTGGTATTTATGGTAAAAATGAATCTACTTTCAGTTAATGAAGAAATTACAGCTAAGAAACAGATTCTATAGGAATGGCAGGAGAAAATTCTCTTTTAACAAATAAAAATATAATTTTATTAGAAGAAGAAAAGTCAGTAGGAATGTTTGGAACTACTGATGGAACAGAAAACTACTGTTGTGACTAATGCAGACATGATGATAAAAATAATTTAACTGGAACAATTACAACTGAAAAAGGAATCTGTACCGGAATATTTTGTTAGTACTGAGCTTCGGCTATAAATAAAGGAACTATCCTTATAGAAGAAGAAAAATCAGCAGGTATGTATGGAGATGAAGCTAATATTGAAAATACTGGAGATAGTACAGCTCTAGTTGCTTCTATACCAACAAAAAGATGAATCAGCGTATGTATGCTAAAATAGCAATGCTATAAATAAAAAGAAGATAACTATTGAAGGAAAAGATTCAGCAGGTATATTAGTTGAATTAACAGAGAATAATAAAGAGATAACTGGACTACTGATGTTGCGGACAATGAGTGCTATTGATAAAGATAATGGACTTATTGAAATAAAAATAAAAATTCAGTAGGAATGCTTGGAAAAGTTACTAATTCAGTGACAACAGCAACTTCAAAATTAACATTATCTAATAAAAAGCTATTAATGTAGATAACGAATCATCTGTTGGAATGATGTTGATAAATGATTCAAAAATGATGTTCTGGATAAAAGCTAATATAAAGCTGAAAATACAGGAGTTATTACTTTATTCTGCAACGAATAAAGAGAATATAGGAATATTAGCTAAGAAAAATTTACTGCTATTAATAAGAGATAATGAATCATCAATGTAAATAGTAGTAAAATCAATGAGGAATGACTAGCTAAAGAAGGTTTCAAAGATAGAAAATATACTACTATCCCAACTAATCCTCCAGGTGTTGAGTGTCAAAGAATATGGAATTAATTTAAAAAAGCTGAAGATGGAGTAGGAATGTTAGCAGAAGGTAAAAATTCTAAAAATGAAGTTTCTACTGCTATAAATAATGGTAAAATGTACATATCATCAACAGCTAAAAATCAATAGGAATGTATGCATAAAAGATTCTGGAGATGTTAAAAATAATAAAGAAATAGAAATTACTTTGCAAAAATGGAGTAGGAATTTTTGTATCCTGAAACAGGAACAGGAGAAAATGTTGAGATATAATGGAACGAATTGACCTATTAGCAAAAGAAATCAATGGGATATTTGCTAAAAATAAATAGAAATACTTACATAGCTAAAAATAGTGGGACTATTAATTTAGGAAAAACAGATGGAACAACAACTGATGAATCATTAATAGGAATATTCTCTACAAGCAGATTCAGGAAAAATAGCTAGTGTAAAAATGAAGCTGGTGGAATTATCAATGTAAATACTAAAAATCAGTAGGAGATGTATGCTAACAATAATCCTGCTAATGCTGTAGGAGATGTTGAGTTTACATAATGCAGGAACTATTAATATAAAATAATACAGGTTCAGCTGGGAATTTGTACTCCAAAAGACAACTGTTTCAAAAAGTAGGAAAAATTAATTTGAAGAAATTCAGATGCTAGTAATGGTTCTTCAGGCAGTATGTTTCAGAAGGTGGAAAAGTTGAAGATCAAAGTACTGCTGAAATGAATTTGAGAACAGTAAATCAAAAATAGGTTGCTTACTATGTCAAAATGGAGCTAATAGCATCTTAAGAAGTGGTATAAATGATAATATTGGTAAAATTTCAGGATATGGAGTTGGAGTATATCTTGAAGGAGATTCAAAAAGTAGGTACAGCAAAAATAGATAAAAAATACTCGAAACTACACTTTACAAATGCTACTTTGGTACTACTGGAAATGGAATAATCGGATTGTTCCTAAGTGGAAATACAGAAGATAAAAGATTACACAAAGGAATAGTAGTTGGAGATACAGTCCATCCGACTATAGCAACAGATGACAGAACTATGCAATAGGTATTTATGCTGATAAACAAGGAACAACAGGAGTCATTATGAAATTAATACTGATGTAACAACAGGAAAAGAAGGAGGTAGGAATTTTTCTGATGATAACAGTGTTATAGACTACTAAAGGGACATATAACAGTAGGAGATGGAGACAACAGCAACTAAAGATGATGGAAATAACTGCTGGAATCAGGTATATACACTGCTTCTAAGAGTACAGCTGGAAATAATGGTAGCAGTTAATCTAGTTGGAGTAAGACAGATACAGTATGACTCTAAAGGGTACAGGAGGAGTTGACAGTTGTGCCTCTGAAGATACAAAAATTTGATGGAGGATGCAACAATCAATTTTAGTAGGAACAGATGTTAAAGGTGCTAGGAGTTTATGCTAAAAAGGTTCAGATGTCAATATAGATAATTGGACTTTTTAATAATAATGGTAATGCTGCAGAAGAAGTACGTTCAGAAGAAGGAAAAGCTAATATCAATGCAACATTAAAAGAGTGAAAACCTAAGATGGTTTTGAAGCCATGTTATCAATGGAGAAACATCTATTTCTAGTTCAACTACCGTTGTTTCTGTTCGATGATCTTCCATACTAAGCAGCAGCTAATACAGGGGCTTATGCTGGAAGGAATTAAAAATCCAGCTATGACTTGGGTAGAGAAATTATGAAATTGTAAATGATGGAGTATTAATTTTTCAGCTCAGAAAAATCAACAACAATCTATATGAATTCTGCTAGGTAAAAATAATAAAGATATCAAAGTTGGAAGAAATTCCACTGCTATCTATGGTTTCTATGAGTAAAAATACTAGAAAATATGATGGAGCTCCTACAAGTTCCAGATCCTAATAAATTAACAGTTGAAACAGCAGCTTCTAATATCAGTTTAGGGAGATAGCTCGACAGGAATGTACCTAATAAATGCAGAAACTGTTACCAAATGCCACAGGTTCACAAATAACTTCTACAAGTGGAGCTACAAAGAATGTTGGTATCTACGCTATAAATGGAGCAGTAGATAAAGAAACTGTTGCAGAAACAATAGCTTATAATGTTTTAGAAAATTATAAAAATTAACTATGACAACAGCTACTGACATTAGCTTAGGAGATGGTTCCAGTTGGTTTTATATAGTGAGGGACAAGATAGAGACAACTACCTACTGCAATTAAAAATGAAGTAAAGTACAGGAAATATTACTGTAGGTAGGACTTTTAACAAATGCACCAGCAGTAGCAGTATATACTGAAACACTAAATTAACTAATGGAGACAGCTTCAGCTACACCAACTATTACAGTAGGAGAAAAAGGTATAGCTTTCTATGGAAAAATAGTAAAATAGAAACAAAAGGTACAGTTAACTATAGTAATAAAAGGAATATTAGCATATTTAGAAAAATCTAATTTTACTTCCCATTATGTGAAATTTAACTCCATACAAAATACTATGTTATTCTTGATAAATAATATGCAAATATGAATGGAACTGGAACTAATATGGATCTAACTGTTTCCTGACAAAAGCTACAACAAGCGATTCATTTGCAGGAGTATATGTTGAAGGAAAATCAGATTAAATGGAGTTAAGGAAAAATAGAAATCGGGTAAAAATTCAATGTATTTTCTTAAAAGATGCTAGTTTGAATCTAATGTAGATGATATTATAAGTACAAAAGAGAGCAGCTAAACTCTTCTTGCAACAAATTCTAATTTAATTAATAATAAAAATTAATTTTGAGTGGAGATAATTCTATTGAAATTTATTCTAATACAGATGCTACTAAGAATGTTACTAATAATGGTGGATTAACAATAGCTGGAAAGAAGACATTAGGGGTATTTTTGAAAGGTGGACAATCTTTTTGAAAATCATGCTGAAATATAAATATCTGACTCAGTAGATTCATGAGAACCAACAATAGTATCTATACATGTGTGGAACTTCTAATACCGAGCATACAAGCTGGAACAATAGAAGTTGGAAAAAATCAATAGTATTTATTCAAAGACTTTAATTCAAATGCTAGAAATGGATAGTGGAAAAATCCACATTAGAATCAATATAGGAATCTATAAAAGAATCGGAAAACTTTACTGTAAAAGGGTGAGTTAGAAGTTGATAAACATGTTAGCAACATAAAAGTGCGAGCCTGTTGGGTGTATGTGAGTAAATGGGGCAGAGTTGTTGAGCTTCTGATTACTGTTGAGAGAGATCTTATGATTCATTCTAAATATCTAATCAAAGTAAAACAGTCTTATACAAATACAAATACTGGTATATACAAGTTTAGGAAATGATAGTGTATTCCTATATTCTAATGGAGCTGACATTACCAATAATGAAATCTTAATTCAAACAATTCAGATCATTTTGATAAGTTCTGCTATAATGGTGCAAATTAACTAATAATGGAACATGATTGATTTCTCAACAGGAAAAGAAATATAGAGATCTGCACCAAATGGAAAAAGCAACTAATAAAAACGTGTCTTTCTATGTAGAGATATACACGGATGATAGATCCAGCATGGAAGTCTACTCTGATCCTACTAAGATTGTTTATGGCATAGGAATGGTGCTGACAATGGTGGACCATTATAAATGAAGGTAATATTAAAATATCTGATGGCAAATCTACCATAGGAATGTATGGAGCAGAGTGTTGGAACTACTGTAGAAAATAAAGGGAAATATCTTATTAGATGGAGCAAAGCTAGGCCACTAATAAAATTGGAGTTTAACAGGAGTTTATGTTGATGAGAGCTACCTTTGAAACTATGGAACCTATTAAAACAACAGATTCTGCTGGGAGAGAGAGGAAGTAAATGATAATGTAGCAGGGACTTGTTGGTGTTGCTGTAATGAATGGATCAACTCTTATAAATGGAACAGCAGTATCTTAATTGATGCTGACAATAGTACAGGAGTTATTATCAGAGGAAAAAGAGATGTCTACTGGAAAAATTAATAAGAAAAGCTATAATGAAACTATGCGATCAGAGTAAGAGGAGATCAAAGGTAAAGCCAATTAGTTGGAAAGGACCTTACACTCCAGCAGATATTGCATGTGATTAGAAGACAAATTAATGTAAGTAGTGGTACAAATCTAAAGGACATAAGATTAGGGAGAAGCTTCCTGGAACTGGTAAAAGATCATCCAGGAACACCATCATTGTGTGAAGAATGGTGAAGCTTCATTCTTTAAGAAATGGAGCACCAGAGTACCAGATAGTGAAGTAGATAAATAGAAACCCAATTGGTAATCAACCAAATCTAGTCTAATGTCTGATGTAGGATTCTATGTGGATACAATTAGGACAAATACCTCGCTTTGCGCGATGGAGTAGCTACCTGTAGATAGCCAATTGAGTTTATACGTGCTGAATATCTCAGAGAAAGAACTGGCTGGAGAAAGGGCTGGAGTTTGATCATTGAGAGATGCAGTTAGCACTGCTTAGGTCAGATTCAAAGTCGAAAACTACTAAAATAACAACTTTCGAGCTTCATTAACTTTGGGACAACTTCACCTGTTTTAACAGATAACTATGGACAAATGGTAGTGTGGGACGCTGAAATGCGAATTATAAGAATACTGTGAACTCAGAAGATAATGCATCTAACTTTACTGATGGATTGGAACAAAGAATATGGTGTCATCCACTTGGTTCAGCCTGAAAAGAGATTGTTTACTCAAATTGAGACATTGTAGGTAAAAATGAAGACAGAGTATCAGCTCAAAGCTTATGGTGAGGTGATGCGACGACCAATGCTGGCAATGTTCAGCAGAGAGTACAAGCTTAGCAGGAAGAATAGTAGCTAAAGGAATTCTCTTACATATACTTGGTCTACCACTAGATTCTGGCAGATTACTACTGGAATGAGTGAGACGTCAAGACCCAGTACGCTGGTATCAATAGACTGCATAGTGCTTATGGGTGGCCTATGTCACTGAAGATAGAGCACTGTAGGGCTTGGAAAATCTGTGAGTTGGTAGCATACTGGTATAGTTCATAATACTTTCAGAATTTGAAGATATTGGAAAAATCAAAAGAGGGCAGTGAACACAAACTACAGATTGCGAATCTTTCAGAAATTTGGTTCCATTTGATCATTAATAATAGCTGAGTGGACAATATCAGGAGATATGTAGGGATATAACAAAGTTAAATAGAAAATTCTACCAGATTGTGGATGAAATATTCCAAGCAAAATCTAAATACTATAGCCTTATGGAATAGAGTATAAATAGAAGTAGGAAAGGAATTTCACCGATTGGGTGGGGAGCTTTCAATGTAAGTACCTTATAGGAGCATTGAAAGTTGAATATGGAAGAATGCTCTAAGATAAAAGAAAAATCAGAGTGGAAGAGGTAAGAAGTTAAATCAAATCAGAGCCAATATCTATCTATAAGACCAGAAATAGGCAGAATTAGCATTTAAAAGAAACTTTCTTTGCAGAAATAAATCCATTAGAAGCAGCTATATGCAGTGGCTTATATGAAAATATGAGTTAGGAGAGGTGCAAAGCAGGAGAATAAAAGCAAGAGTTGCAGACAACTGCTGATTGGTTTAATATCAGTGAGTGAGAAAAGAGAATGAAAAGGAAAATGCACAAAGCCCAGCTTTAAATATCGGAATTGATAGCAAGATTTGGAATAGCTGGAAACGCCAGGATATGATACAAGGAAGTAATGTTAGAGGTGGACTAGGTTAAGAGTTATATTCTAATTCTAGCCAACTACCAAAAGCAGGGCTGAGGTTACTAAAACGAAAAGATCTTTACAATGTAGTTTAGCATCTCTTTTAAACTCAAGGCTAATACCAGAATTAAAATTTCAATCACAGTAGTAAAATAAGTGAATTTACAAATGGAAATTTTAGTAAGAGTTTACTCAATGTAACGAGCTATCTGACGGTTGCTATAATAAATGGTGTTGATAGAAGAATTTTCTATCAATGCCATTTTTACAATAAAAAGTTGAGACAATAAAATTTTCCTGTTAAGAATTAAATCGCATCAAAAATAACCATAAAAAGGAAGTGATTTCATTGTCTCTATCTAATCTTATCAAAAATTTTCTTAAATATTCAAGATAATAATATTTCTTTTTCCAGAAGAAGAATATTGTCAAGTTACTCAAAAAGGTAATTATCGAATTAAAGTTTTAGAAAGGTTTCTTAAGTCTAATTACTGCACTTGCCCTCATTGTAATTCTAAAAATATTGTTAAAAATGGTTCAAGACATCGTAAAATTAAATATATTCCTATTCAAAATTACAATATTGAACTTGAACTTAGTGTACAAAAGATATATTTGTAAGGATTGTAAAACTTTCTCTCCTTCACACAATATTGTCAGTGATAACTCTAATATATCCAATAATCTCAAAGTATACTATTGCTCTTGAACTTAAAGAAAATCTATCTCTTGCATCTATTGCTAAGAGATATAATATTTCTATTTGCTTCTGTGCAAAGAATTATGGATGATTGTTATTCTGATTTTAAAGTTAATAAAGAACATTTACCAGAAGCTATTTGTATTGATGAATTTAAATCTGTTAAAACATTGATGGCGCTATGTCTTTTGTTTTTTTGCTAACTATCAAAGTAAGAGTATTATGATATTGTAGAAGATAGAAGACTTTATTCTCTTACAGAATACTTTTCAAGATTTTCTTTAGAAGCAAGAAATAATGTAAAATATGTTTGTATGGATATGTATGTTCCATACATTAGCTTAGATAATTCTATCTTTCCTAATGCAAAATAGTAATAGATAAATTTCATATTGTTAATCTTGTTAATAGAGCATTTAATCAAACTAGAATATCTATTATGAATTCCATTAAAGATGATTCATTAAAAAGAAAACTGAAACTATTTTGGAAGTCATTATTAAAATATTATCCTGATCTTTTGTCGAGTAAACTATTATTGTCAGAGCTTTAAGCGCAAACTAAGTAGCAAAGATAAAGGTAGATTATCTTTAGAAAAATCCTGAATTAGAGATTAGTTTTTAATATCTCCAAGATATTATTCAAACAATAAAAAGCATAATAACTTTAAAAAGATTTGAAGAAATAGTAAAAATATTTAGCTAGTAGAGAAAAATTTCTAAAGAGAATGATAATAGCTCTAAAAACTCTGACTATATGAAATATATCGAAAATATGTTTGAATCAAATATTACTAATGGTTTTTAATAGAGGTTTTAAACAATAAAATAAAATCAATAAAGAGAACAGCATTTGGATATTCAAATTTTCAGTAATTTTTAAAAAGCGCGTATTAATTCAAGCAGGTATTATTTCAATTAGCGCTTAATTTTTATATAATACAATAATGCGATTTAGTTTTGAATAAAAGAGAATTCTTTAAGTTTTATATTCTCAAAAATTCTCTTAATTATATCAGAGTCATAGTCTAAACTTTTTATCAACACTATTTGACAAATAACCTACTATTAGTGTAACAGCTAGAGAACTTTAAGTTTTATATTCTCAAAAATTCTCCTAATTCTATTTTTGTTTATTTTTATTATGGCGGGAGTGACGAGGACTCGAACTCTGCGACCTCCCTGCGTGACAGGCAGGCGCTCTAACCAACTGAGCTACACCCCCATAAAATAAAAAAATGGTGGTCACAATGGGACTTGAACCTATGACCCCCTGCTTGTAAGGCAGGTGCTCTCCCAACTGAGCTATGCGACCATTTTTAAAAAATGGTGCCCAGAGGCGGAATCGAACCACCGACACGGGGATTTTCAGTCCCTGCTCTACCGACTGAGCTATCTGGGCACACTACTTACTAATTAATAAATGGCGGAAGGCTAGAGACTCGAACTCTAAAGTCTTACGACGCCGGTTTTCAAGACCGGTTCCTTACCAATTAGGATAGCCTTCCGTGTTATGGTACCCCGTAGGAGAATTGAACTCCTGTTTCCAGAGTGAAAATCTGATGTCCTAACCACTGAACGAACGGGGCAAATGTTAAAAAAATGGTGGATCCAGCTGGACTCGAACCAGCGACCACTCGGTTATGAGCCGAGTGCTCTGACCAAACTGAGCTATGGATCCACGTATATGGCGTATCTGGAGGGATTCGAACCCCCGACCCACGCCTTAGAAGGGCGTTGCTCTATCCAGCTGAGCTACAGATACATATGAATGGTGCGTCATACAAGATTTGAACTTGTGACAACACGATTAAAAAGTCGTGTGCTCTACCAACTGAGCTAATGACGCATAAAATAATTGGAGCGGGAAACGAGGTTCGAACTCGCGACATTCAGCTTGGAAGGCTGACGCTCTACCAACTGAGCTATTCCCGCATAATCCTTGTTACTATTTAATTTTGGTGGCGGGGGTAAGATTTGAACTTACGACCTTCGGGTTATGAGCCCGACGAGCTGCCAGACTGCTCTACCCGCGATAAGATATAAATGGTGCCTAGAGCCGGAATCGAACCGGCACGGTACTAAGTACCACGGGATTTTAAGTCCCGTGCGTCTACCTATTCCGCCATCCAGGCATTTATATTTTTGTTTGTCCCTCTCAGGACATTCACTATAATATCATACTTATAAACATTATGTCAAACATTTTTTAATTTTTTAAATTTTTTAAAAATTTTTATTTTTCTAATATTTTCAAGTTCTTTTACATAGCTATCGGGCTCAATTATTATTGCTTCTTTTTTATCTTTTTGTTAATTTTTTTATTTCACTTTCTAAAATACAAGCTATGGATCTATTTTCACAGAGAAAAACTCTTTCATTTTTTTTACCCTATGTGACTTTGTATATTTAGCACCTTTTCCACTTTAGATGCTCCTCATATCTCTTTTAAATAGTCCTTTAGCAGTGCCTGTATAGATACTTCCATCTTCACATCTCAACATATATAGATAAAAAAACTCATCTCAATTTCCTTTAAACACTTAACAGTAAATTGATCAATAATAATTTCATATTCACTGGATACCTTAACATCTTTTTTTATATTCTAACTTTTCTTTTAAATTTCTTTATTTCTTTCTTAACTAAATTAATAATATAGTCAACAATTAAGTTTATACTCTCCTTACTTGCATTTGAGTAAATATCTTCAGCAAACTTAATTTTTTTCATATTTTTTTAAACTTGTAGATTCTTGTACAAAATTTCTCAAGCACTTATATAGATCTATTTTTTTACTACAATATTTTTTTCTTTTCTCATATTCTTTTAGAACTCCAGCAATAGATTTATATGACTTCTCTAACATCAAATCTATTTCTTGTTCCTTATACTCTGCTATATCATTTGAAATACCCAAGAAAAAGTTATAGACATACTTATCAACCCCTAATTCCTCAGGAGTTGATTTTCTGACTCTATATATAATTGATCTTGATTTTTATTGTTGACAATATATTTAATCTTTTAGATATTAAAATAAAGAAGTTATCTCTAGTAGGCTCTTCAATAATTTTAAGCATTGCATTTGCACTTTCTTTTCTTATATCTTGAATATTTTTTTAATATAAAAACCTTAGCTCCCCTTCATGAGAGCTAGTATAGGTCTTTTTATGATATCTCTTACTGTATCTATATTTTAAGTTATCTACTACCATTAAATCACTGTATAGATTCCTTAAAGTCTTATCTTTTATCTTAGATTTTTCATCTTCATTTTCTATATTTCTTGAGAATAATGCTGCTGAAAAATTCTAAGGCTATTCTATAATTTTTTTCTAAATCGTCTCCGTAAAATAAATAAGTTCCTGCTTCTCTATTAAATGATAATTCATTCTTTAGAAATTCATCTAACATTTTTTTATCTTTCAGCCTTTTTCTATTTTTTTCTAAGAACATCAATTTGATCTAAAGCAAGTCCTGCTCCTATAACAACACTTTCCAATGGATTTTCTGCTAAAGTTTACTTTTAAGTTAGTATATTTTGTTATCATTTCAGGGAAGTTTCTGATTAATGAACCTCCTCCTGTCATCATCATACCTTTATCAACTATATCAGCTGCTAATTCAGGTGGAGTTTTTTTCAAGAACAGTTCTTATACATTGTAATATTTGATCTAAAGAGTCTTTTTATAGCTTCTCTTACTTCTTCAGAAGTTATAGTTATAACTTTAGGTAATCCCATTAATAAGTCTCTACCTTTTACTTCTATTGTTTCTTCTTCTTCTAAAGGTAAAGCTGTACCTATTTTTATTTTTATTTCTTCTGCTGTTCTGTCTCCAATTAAAAGATTATATGTTTTTCTTTACATATTTTACTATATCATTGTCAAAGTTATTCCCTGCAACTCTTATAGTCTTACTTACAACTGTTCCACCTAAAGAGATTATAGCTACGTCAGTAGATCCTCCACCGATATCTATTATCATATTTCCTTCAGGAGCTGCTATATCCATTCCTGAACCTAGAGCTGCTGCTCTTGCTTCTTCTATTAAGTATGCCTTCTTTGCTCCAGCTGATATTGCTGCTTCTAAAACAGCTCTTTTTCTACACCAGTAACATCAATAGGTACACATATCATAATTTCTGGCATAAAAAAGCTATATGAACCAAATATCTTTTTGATAAAGTATTTAATCATAGCTTCTGTTATATCGTAGTCTGCAATTACCCCTTCACTTAAAGGTTTAACTGCAACTATTGTATCAGGAGTCTTTTCCCAAGCATTTCTCTTGCTTCATTTCCAACAGCTAATACTTTTTTTGTTTCTTTTTCAACTGCCACAACAGATGGTTCATTTAAAACTATTTTTTATGTTTTTTTACTATATACCAACGTGTTAGCTGTTCCTAAGTCGATTCCTATACTTCTGTTTGCTCTAAAAATTAAAAAAATCCCTATACTATTCTCCCTTTATAACTATATTTATAATTTTTATTTCTTCTTCTTTATTAAGTAAATACATTGCTCCAACAACAGCTTCAAGAGCTGTAGCTTCTTTATATTCCATCACTGTACAAGTCTTTGGAAAAGTTTTTTTATATTGCTATTTTTAGCTCTTTTTCCTATGACCTTAAATTCTTCATCTAGTTCTTCTATAATTTTGCTTTATAGATTAGGCTTTTGATATCTTGCATTAACTTTATTTTTGACATACTTATTTAAAGTTGGGAATATTGTAGCCAAACTGTAAATAATATTTTCTTATTTCCAATTCCCAAATAGCATCTCCTATAAATGCCAACTCCAAACCTGTGTAATCTCTTATGTCCTTTGTTGATAATTTATCTACATTGTCCATGTAGTCTTATCCTTTCCATCTTTTTATCTTTATTCCTAATTCTAAAAAGTCTGTCTCTTATTTTATCAGATAGAGCCCAATTCTTTTGTTCTCTAGCATCTTTTCTAAGTTCAAGTATAAGTTCTATCAAATCAGCAGAAATATTATTTACTTCAGCTTCTAATTTTAATTTAACTCCTAAAACTTCTTCTATTATCATAACAAGATATGAATAAACTTCATCTAAAAACTTCTATAGCAGTTTTTTGAGAAATTTTTCTTCATCTAAAAGCTTTGTTAACTGATTTTTACTAACTCAAAAAAACATGTCCTAAAAGCTTGAGCAGTGTTAAAATCTTCGTCCATAGCTTCTATAAACTTTAGCTTCCATTTCTTTTTTTAGTTGCTAAAAGTTCTTGACAATCATTTGTACCATCTAAATTTTCTCTATTTAGTTCTTTTTATTCTCTTTAAACTATTTTCTATTCTTTCAAGAGAAGATTTTTGTTTGATTTAATTCTGTATCAGAAAAATTCCATAGGTTTTCTATAATGAGAACCTAGAACAAAAAGTCTTATAACTCTACCTTCAAAATGTTTTAAAATATCTCTCAAAAAGTACAAAAGAACCTGATGATTTAGACATTTTTTTCACCATTTATATTTATGTAACCATTGTGCATCCAATATCTTGCAAATGTTCCTCCACAAGCACACTTTGATTGTGCCATTTCATTTTCATGATGTGGGAAATATTAAATCTAATCCTCCACCATGTATATCAAAAACTATCCCCTAGATATCTTCTTGACATAGCTGAACATTCTATATGCCAACCAGGTCTACCTTTTTCCCCAAGGTGAATCCCAACTTGGTTCATTAGGGTTTAGATGATTTCCATAGAGCAAAAGTCTAGTGCATCTTTTTTTATTTCATTTACATCTATTCTAGCTCCACTTTCTAAGTCTTCTATATTTTGTTTTGAAAGTTCTCCATAACCTTCTTTATATTTTTACTTCAAAAATATACATCTCCATTTGATTCATAGGCATAACCTTTATCAACTAAAGATTTAATAATATTTATCATTCCATCTATGTTATCAGTTGCCTTAGGTCTTATCATTCCATCTTCTTTTAAATTTATTTGAGCTGTATCTTCAAAGTATGCTTTTATATATCTTTCTGCTATTTCTTTTTATCGATACATTTTCAGCATTTGCCTTATTTATCATCTTATCATCAACATCTGTAAAGTTTTGAACATAAGTTACCTTATATCCTCTATATTCTAGATATCTTCTCACTGTATCAAAGAAAATAGCTGGTCTTGCATTTCCTATATGAATGTAATTATACACTGTTGGTCCACAGACATACATAGACACTTCATTTTTCTTTTTATTGGTTTAAATTCATCTAAATGCCCTGTCAGTGTATTGTAAATCTTTATCATTTCATTCGTCTCCCTTACTTTTAAATATTTTTAAATCCTCTTGTACTGTAATTTTAATATTATCATAATCTCCATGGATAAATTTTTATCCTACCAGAGATATTTTCTACTAAACTTGCATCATCAGTAGCCAAGATATTTTTTTCTTTCAGCTATTTGATGTGCCTTTTTTTAAAAATTTCAAATTTAAAAGTTTGTGGTGTATGTACTGCTATTAAGTTATTTCTATTTGGGTGTTTCTACTATTATACCATTTTCATCAATAACTTTAATCGTATCCTTACATTTTACAGCAATAATCACTCCATCACAAGTATTATCTAAAATTTTTAAACTTTCTTCTATATACTTATCTTTTTAAAAAATGGTCTTGCTGCATCTTGAATTATGACAATATCTGTGTTTTCTATCTTTTTTTATTGCATTATAAATAGAATATTGTCTTTCACTTCCACCTTCAACAATATATTTGACTTTAGATAATAGCTTTTTGTTTTCACAAAAATTCTCTTATATTTTTTTATGTTTTTCTTTATTCGTTACAATAATAATATCATCTATGTACTGATTTTTCAAAAAGCAATTTTTTTAAAGAGGAGTAAAAAAAGTGGTTCACCTTTATATTCTAAAAAAACTGTTTTGGCTAGGCTCATATTCATTCTTTTACCCTGTCCTGCTGCTGCAAGAATAAAAAGTAACTTTCTTTTTCTATTTTAGAGTCACCACTGTACATCCAAGTCCTCCCTCGCCATGTCCACCTATTCTGTATTCTTTTTACATATTTAGAAGTTTTTAAATATTTTCAATATTCCTTCTCTTAAAGCTCCTGTTCCTTTTCCATGGATTACATAAACTTCTGTATATCCATTTAAAGTAGCTCTATCTAAATAAGTTTCTAGCTCATAGATACCTTCATCTACCATCTTTCCTCTTAAGTCTATTTCACTTCTTACAGGAGTTTTTCTTATGAGTACTTTACATTATATACTTTTTTTCTTTTTCTCTTCTACTATTTTTTTATTTCTTCAAAAGGAACTTCTAATTTTTAAAATTCCTGCTTGTACACTTGCACTTTCTTTAGATGTGTTAATCTTTAAAAATATTGGCAAACTGATTGATACTTTTTACAAAAACTCTATCTCCAACTTTAAAATTAACCTTAGTTTTAATCTTTTTAACAACTTCCACTGTCTTATTCTTTTTCTTCTCTAAGTGCAGTAGATAGCATATTTAAGTTCTTTTTGAATTTGTTTTTGCATCCTCTTTATTCTTTTTCTTCATGTTGAATTTTTTTCAACAAGTGCAGAGGCCTTTTGCTCTCATTTCATTCATCATTTTTCTCAGCTTCTTCATAAGCAGCCTTAATGATTTCATTCTTTTTGTTTTTTTCTATTATTAGAGTTTCTTGTTTAGCTCTTTCTCTATCAAGTCTTGCTTCTTCTTGTAATCTTGCAAATCTTTCTCTCATTTCATCTAATTCTTGAGATTTAGTCTTGATATTTTCTATCATTTTTTTCAACTTTTTTTATTATCTTCACTTATATATGCTCTTGCCTTAGAAATTATACTTTCTGGTAAGCCCATTCTTTGTGCAATAGTTAAGGCATTACTTTCCCCAGGTATTCCAACCAATAGTCTATATGTTGGAGAAAGTGTATCTGTATTAAATTCCATTGAGGCAGTTTCTATTCCTTCTTCATTGTAACCATAGGCTTTTACTTGGCTATAGTGAGTAGTTATGAAAAGATTTAGCTTTCTTTTTCATTTTAAGTAATCTATAACTGCCATTGCAAAAAGCTGCTCCTTCTATAGGGTCAGTCCCTGAACCTAATTCATCTAGTAGAACCAATGAATTTTTAGTAACTCCTGCTAAAATTTCCTTTACATTCTTTAGATGTGCTGAGAATGAAGATAGAGATTGCTCTATACTTTGTTCATCTCCTATATCTGCAAAAACTCCTTCAAAAAATCCAATCTTTAGAATTTTTCTGAGGCAGGAATTGGTATACCTGAAAGTGCCATTAAAGTTAAAAAGTCCCTGCTGTCTTTTAAAGCAACAGTTTTTTTCCCCCTGTATTTGGTCCCTGTTATAAGTAAGATATCGTAATCTTTTCCTATTTCAAAAGTTAAAGGAACAACCTTATCCTTATCTATAAAAGGATGTCTTGCTCTTTCTAGAGATAAAACTTCTCTATTGCTAACTGTTGGAATTTCGCATTTATTATCTACTGCATAGATAGATTTTGCATTTAATATATCTAAATATAAGGCTTTATCTCCAATAGCTAATATATCATCTCTATTATTTCTTAAAAGTTCTGCTATTCTCAATAAGATTTTTTTCTAATTTCTTCTTTTTCTTTTTGTTTCTAATTCTCTCATTTTTATTGTTTAGAGAAACTATTGAAAGTGGCTCAATAAAAACTGTTTGTCCACTTGAGCTTCTATCATGTTCTATACCTTTGATAAGTCCTTTAAAAATCAAATTTTACAGGAGTTACCATTCTTCCATCTCTTTCTGTTATTATTCTTTCTTGGAAAGCATTTGCTAAAGATGGTTCATCAAAAAGTTCTTCAAACTTTCTTTTAATATTCATATTTAAAGTTTTTTTATGTAGTCTGATATCTCTTAAATCAAGTGAGGCATCATCTTTTATTTCTTTTTCAGGATTGATAGTTTTGTTTATTACATCTTCTATCATTCTTAAATTAGGAATATTTCCCTATTGTATCTCTAAGTTGCTTTATATTTTCCTAATTCATCTAATCTAGCCTTAAAAAAACTCTTACAGTTCTTAAATTCACATTGATATCCCAAAGTTCTTCAACTTCAAGATAAGTACCTATAAGTTTTATTTTATCCATAAGACTATTGATGTTTCTAAGCCCCAACAGCTTCAAAAACCACCATCAAAAGAAATTAAATCCATAAAATCTTTAACAGTTTTTAATTCATTATTAAGTGCTGATAAATCTTTATATGGCTCTAAATTTTCTATAACTTCTCTATTATCATCAATTACGATATTTTCTAAAAATTAATTCTTTTAATTTATCAAATTCTAAAACATTAAAACTATGCTTATTCATTTTTTTATCCTCATTTATCATAATAGAAAACAGTTGGTTACTAATCTAATTCTTATTTAGGGCTACTTGCCAGTCCATTAGTGTTTGCAAAGAGCTCCATAGAGGCTCTTTCAACAATAATGGACAGTCGCAAGTAGCCTATATGAAAATTTAAATAACTCACATGTTTTTCATTTTGATTTATATCAATTTTTGTACATTTCACTTTCTATATTATTTTACAATAGAAATCGTAAAAATTTCTATGAATAATTTTTATTTATTAAAATAGAATTTAAATCTTTATATATTTTTTGTTGAACGACCACTACCTACCTGTTTTATCTTTTCATTATCCTGTAATTCTTTTAAAAGCTCTTTTCTATTGTCCTTTGTGATATATTTGGGCAAAGAATCATAATATCTTTTTGGAAAGTGGCTCTAATGATTTTTGAATAACAGAAAATACCCTTTCTGCTGAAGTTAATTTTTTTCTTTTTCCAATTAGATTTCAATTTTTCTATAGTTCTAAATAGTTTTTTTATTATAAAAAAATGATATTTGTTGGCTACTTGTTGGCTATGTCAAAAAAAGAGGGAGTTTTTTTCATCTAAAAAAATGGTATAATAAAAAAATAAAAAAAGGAGTTGTATTTTATGAAAATAAAAAAAGAATATATTATAACAAATACAAATGCTATCTTTGAAGAAGTATATAAAGAAGCACAAAAAAATATAGATAAATTAAGATATGTTTATAATGAGAAAGCAAATGTACTTACTCATTTTTTTTAACAGTAAAATTAATGGAAAAATTTAGAAAAAGATAAAAGAAAAATAAAGCAAGAAAAAAATTTTTTTAATACTATTGTGGATTTTGTATGTTCAGATAATTTTTTTAAATTTAAAAATCTTACCCAGTTTATAAAGAGAATTCAGGATATAAAGTTACATTAAAAAAATGAATACAACTAATGAAGAACTTTTTAAAAATTAGGTATAGACTTAGAAAACAATATTTTTTTGATATTATAAAAAAACAATAGAAAATCAAATAAATGAAGAAAAAGCCCAGTTAAAAAAACTGAGCCTTTTTTTATTATTTTTTTGCAACTTAGAAAGTGATTATTAATTTCTTTCAAAGATTCTTTGATTTCTTTCATATCTTCCATTACTGTTTTTTTCTAACTTTTCAATCTTTTTCATTCAAGTTTAAATTTTTTTCTCAGCAAAAATATTTTTTTCTAGGTTGGTTTTATTCGTTTCATATTCTTTTTTTATCTAGCTTTCTATCTATCATATTTTTCAAGGTAATCGTTGTTCTTTTCTATTTTGTTATCTATACTTACAGATACAGTCCTAAGAAAAGCTATAATTCCAATTACTCCTGCTGCATATGTCAAATGTTCTTGAGTTATCGCAACCATTGGCACCTCCTCATAATTTTAAAATATTGTTCCATAGTTTATAGTATTCTCTTGCTTCTTTAGTTTTTATCTATAATAGCTCTATCAATGTATCCCTCATTTTTTTCAGTTTATCCTGCCAAAAATATTTTTTTCCAAAGTATTTAACAGCTACATAGAATTTTTTTTACGAGTTTTAGCATTCACTCCTGTTTCTTTCATTATAAAATCAAATATTTTATCTGCAAGAGTACGATTAATTCCTGTATCATTATATTTAGAATATAGATAATCGTGAATAACTGCGCCTTTGATATATTTGCCGAACGGGTCATATATCCATTGTAAAGACTTAGGAATAGAAGCCCCATCAGTTATAAAGCCCTTAGGTACAGTTATCAAAAAGCCATTAATTGAATAGATGTAATTGTCTTCAAGAATACATTTACCATCATCAATAGATTTTAATTCAAGCTTTGTAATCTCCATTTTTCCCTTCTTTCATTCTTTTTGAAAAATAGGTTGTAACTCTTTAACAACTGCGTCAATAGTAGTTTCATTAACGAAAATTCTTATATGAGTTGGTAACTTGCTAACGAATTCTTGAACTGCTTTCTTTTTAAGTTCTCCTAATCCTTTTCCTTGTATAGCTAATTCTTGCTCTATTGCTTCTTTGTTTACTGCTTCTTTTCCTTCATATCTCCATTTTAAAGCAAAATAAATAACTGTTGATAATACATACCCTAACACTTGCCACATCATTTGCTTGTCCATAATAACCTCCTATAAATTATCTTTTATAAACTTAACTAATAAACTAACTACATCTTTAACTATAGAAAATCTTAGTGCTTCATCTATGTTACTGCCAAAAAGGCTCGATTAAAATGTAAGTATCTTTAGAATTACATATACCATAACCTCCTCTTGTATTACTGTCTTGAACTTCTATAAGCCCTCTATTACCTCTTACAGTGCTTTTTAAACTTACTTTTGCAACCCTAGCCATTAAATCTATAGCCAACTTCTTAGCTTTATCATTTTTTTATAGTAAACTAAACATTCGCAACCTTTAGCACTTAAAGATGAAGAACTATTGAAATGTAATTCTAAACAGAACCTATAATCATTCTTATTCAATTCTTTTCAAAACTTCTTTCATCTCGATAACATAGTTTGTACTTGGCTTTCTTTCATAGATATCCACAAGTTCAAGAATTTCTCCTTTTACTTTTTTTCAGCGATATCTTTCCAATAACTAAATTCACTACCAACTATCATAGAAAAAAGCCCCCTTACTTCTTGCATTGTGTCCTATAATTAACGCTACTTTCTCCATTTTCTCACCTCCTAAAAATATAAAAAAATCGTTAAAATTTCTGATAAAACTTAAAAATCTATTTTCTTAAATATAAAATTAGCAAAAAATTATATTTAAAGCTAAAATTAAATTTATAATATAAAAATTTACTAAAATTATATTTAAGATGTAGATTATAAAAAAATTTGACCTTATAGCAAGCCGTTTAAAGCGTTTTTATAAAGCATAGTCATATAAAAACTATGTTTAGTTATAAAAAGCTCTTTAAATTAGCCTTTTTGCAAGTTTTAAATGAATTTCTTTTCTTTTCTTTTTCAAAAATCAGCTTTTTGTCAACTCTTTTTGGATTCTCTTTAATCTTAAAAATAGTTTTTCTGTATCGTAAACTGACTGAGTAAAAGTTTTTTTCCAAAAACTAGCTAAAATTAAAGATTGTTCTAAATCTAATTTTAATCCAAAAATTATCTTCAAAAATACCAAGTGATTGGTTTTTCTTTTTCCTAAAAATCATTTTTTTTCTGCTAACATAATAGTTATATTTGAAGCTAATGATGTTATATCTTTATCACGACATCTTTGTCTGTGTTCTGTTTTATCTACTTTTGTAATCAAAACCATAATCTAATACCTCAGCTTTTTAATCTATCTATTGTATTAAAAATAATCTTTTCTTTGTGCTTCTGTGTCTAGTATCCACAAATGTTTTTTTCAGTATTCCAATTTAAGTATTTATCATTTCCTTGAGGCTTTGGCACTTTTTATTATCTTTTTATTTTCTATAAACTCTCCAACTTCAAGAGTTATTTCAATATCATTTGCGACTTTTTTTCTTCTCTTGTCATTTCTCTAATTGTGTTATTATCAAAAAAATTGGATAGTTGAATGGTGTATCTCTTTCAATTATCGTTGAATTGTCTTTTTGAATGTTAGGATAATATCCAAAAAAATAACGTCCCAACCTCCATATAATTTAACTTCATCAGATGTTAAGTTCACATCAAATAATAGTTTTGGTAATTTTTTTCTTTTGAATATATATAATACATAATTTACTCCTTTTCAAAAATTAATATTTAGATTATCTGTTCCATCACAGATAGATTTTTTTAAAATGTGTATAGATTGGAAAAATCTATACAAAAAAATTTTTGAAAAAAATGGAAACTGGTATTATAAGCAAATTTCTAGCAATTTCTACATTTTATTTGGTTGGTTTAGTGATATTTCTTATGGTGAATCTTACTATAGTTTGCCTGTTTCTACGACATCTGAGTATACAAACTCTGTAGTTTTAGCAACACAAACTGGGGCAGGAGCTGTAAAACCAATCACATGTTACATAAAAAAACAGAAAAATTATATTTTTAACAGTCAAAATACAACTAAAGAGAACTACAGTGTTTTTCGCCATAGTACAAGTTTGATTAAATATTTAAGTTAACCTAGAATATTGCTCTAAAAAAATAAAGGTTTCCTCCATTATTAAAAAAACTGTTAAAGTCTTGTTTGTCGCGTTATATCTAATTTCTATTCCATTAAATCTCAAAAATATCATTATTTGATTGAAATATATTTCTAAATAAAAAAACACATTCTTTCTTTTTCCAGATTGAACAGCTGTTCCAACACCTATTCCAAAAAAATACCAATCTTCATTTATAGGAATAGATGTAGTTCCGTTAGGAATCAAAAGAACCGCCATTATAAAAAAAGTAAGATTGTTTTTTTCTTGTTAGATTTTCTAATCTATTAAGATTTTCTAATATAGACATATCTATAAAATTTCCATTTGGCATTGGAGCAGGTCCTCCAACTTTACATTTATAATATTTTTTTGTTAGTTCAGAATAATAGACATTTCCAACTACTGCATTTGTAATAGGAAAAATCTCCATCATGTTTTTCCAACTGCCGAAACAAGCCTATCATTTAAGCCTTTTTGAATTCTTTTTCTGTATCACCTTTTAACTTTAAAAATATAGTCTTCAATCTTATCCCATAGTTCATTCCAAAAAAATCTCTAAATTTCCCTTTTATGATTTGCTTTCCAAACTGGTAATTTTAGTTCCTTTGTAACTTTTTTTCAACCTCTGGTCTACCTTGTGGGTCTTCTATCCATTGTGCCATTTTTACCTCCTTGAAATTTTTAATTTTTTTCAATTTCTTCTAAGTTCATTTCTTCTAGTTCTGATAAACTGTACATTTCAATATAATACTCATCTCTTGCTAGTGTAATCTTTTCTATTTCTTCAAGTGTCATTTCGTGTAATTCAGAGATTAAGTAGTCTTCTACATAGATTCCATTAATAACTTCTAGCCCTACACCTGCACCTTTTTATTTTTTTACTAAGCTAAAGACTTCTTTTTTTATCTAATTTTTTTCAGGAATAGAAATAAGTATTTTCCCTGATAATTCTATAATTCTAAACTCTGTTTGATTTAATTTAAAAATACTCAGATAAAATCCTAATTATTTCTTGTGGACTTCCTAAAAAAACTGTAATAATGCTATTTTAAACTTCAATAGTTTTCTGTACTCTATATCATTAATCCCATTTCTTAAAAATTTTTAAAGTTTCCGCCTAAAAACATCTAATAAATAGCCTTTTTGATTTATCAATATCATTGAAATTAGTAAATAAATTATAGATATTTCTTATTCTTAAATGCTTAGTTTCTGCTATTTCAAACATTTTTTTGAATACACTGTATCATGATAAATGTGAGGTACTCTACTTAGTATCATAAATTCACCTCGATAGTTATATCATCAGCATTAGCAACTGCAACCTCTTTGTTAGATAATTTATAATCTTGCTCTCTTTCGTTGTACTTAACATCTCCTAGCTTTATTTTTTTTAAAGTTTTAATTCCACTTACATTTTTTTATAAATTTCTCCAATTATTTTTATATAAGTAAATAGTGCTGTTTGGCTCAACTTCATCTATATATTTTTAAGTAAATATCTTTTTATAGTTTTTTTGAATTCATCTTTCCAAACTTCCTTAATACCTTGAATTTCAACTTTCAAGAATACAGTTTTTTTTCTGTGGGTCTAGTGAAGCCTACACTAATTTCATCAAAAATTCTTTGTAATTGCTCCAACTGTTCTAATTCCTGCAATTTTATACTCATATAAAGCTTTTTAAGATATTAACGTTAGTATCTCCATAACAAATACATTCATAACTATGTGCTAATCTGCCGTCACTGTCAAATGTATCAGTGTCATTCTCTATAACTTGACATTTTTTTAACATTTGTATTATGTAAGATATAATTTTTAATTCCTTCAGTTGTAAATGAACTTTTTCTATCTAGCCTTTTTAGATATCTTTCTCTCAACTCTGTATCTGTTTCTAAGTCTTTTTCCACCTAGTGTATTCAATTTATTGTTAACAGATATAACTCCAGTTAAAAATCTCTGTTTGTTCTGTTATTGCTCCTGAACTTACATTTCCATCTGTTCCACCATCTAAAAGCTATTACTTCAATTTCTGTCTCTCTTGCTGTAGTAGTAATTGTAGATGTATTTAGAGTTACAAACTTAACGCCTGATTTAGTTTCCACTCCCCAAGCTTGTGGAATCTGTGTTCCTATCTCAGCAGTAACTGTAATTTTGCCAACTGCTTTTTTTTGGCTTATTCCAAGTTAACCCTAGATGGCTTGTTATAGCATTTAAATTTGAACCTGTCGCTGTATAGATTGATAATTGATTAAATGCCGATAAAGCCTGTAAATAGCTGTCATACTCTTCAGCACTATCAAACCTTAACCAAGCGATTATAATGTTACTGTCCGTTTCTCTTAAATCAGGCTTTTACACTTTTTAAAGTCATTTAGCTTTCTTGTATAAATTTCATCTATAGTTGGTACTATAAAGCCCTTATCTGTTATCATATTGTGTACACCTCCCCATTTATTTTTAATTTTTTTATAACTAATTCTTTGTCGATAAATTCAATACTTTCTATTTTTTGTACTCCATCATATTTATTTATGACTTTGCTAACTTCTTGAATTATCCTACTTTGATTATCTTTAAGTTGTAAAATACCTGTGTTAGCTTCATTTAAATAAGGAGTCCCCCAAGCTGTATTTAATGCAAATTGTCCTTTGTTCTGTTCTAATTCAACTCTAATCGCTTGGACTAAGTCATCAGCATTACTAACTAACTCACAAACTCCATTTTCATTAAAAACTAACTCACAATCACGATCTAATTTTGGACTTGTCATTTATTGCCTCCTAGTTGGGTTCACTTGTTGGAATAGGTGAATAATCACCAGGTTTATAGTTATGTGTATGTTCATTTAAACTAATTCCTTTCCCTGTAACATCTCCACTTGCTCCAATACTTCCATTTACTGTTACTGTTCCTGTTTGTGTAGTACTTCCAACTTGTGTAGTATCACCATTTATAGTTAAATTACCATTTAATGTAACATTGCTTGTAATTGTAGTTTCATTACTTCCTGAAAGTATAGTTATATCTCCGTTGCCTTTTTATTTCAATTCTAGTTCCTGCACCTTGTAGAATTATGTCATCTGAATTAGCTTCATATCCACTTTCACAACTTCCAATTATGTAAGGCTCATTTAAACTAAATCTTTCAAGACTTGTTTCATCAGATAAAGCCGTTTCAGAAAAACCAACCCATACAATATCACCAACTTTACGAGGTATTTGAAAGCTCCAACCACCGAATTTAAGGAAATCTAATCTAACATCTATCAATGGAGGATAATTAATCATTTGTTGGCACAATTCTCTTTTTTTGCGAGAGGTTGGACTGTACAAGTACCGGCACTATGATTAACAGATGTAATTTTACAAGCTAGACTTGTATGTACTTCATTTAAACTATCATCTATCATATTTTTTATAACTTCTATCATCTACACAACCTCCACACTTGCCGATACTGTAAAGCTTTCAAGCCCACTAGCTACAAAATTACACTCTTTAACTACAACTTGACCTTTAAATAAAGTGCTTTCTATCTCCAATAATTGTCCTATCTTAATCAATGGAATTAACAAACATTCAATATCAAATTTAGCTTTATTAGATGTTGTTTTAGAATTATCTTTTTTTAGCTTTTTTTGTTATCTTTTTCTTTTAATATCTGCCTTTATCCATTTTTTTATCTATTCTAATTAAGCCTTGTTCTGCTCCTAGATGTAATACACTAGAATATGCTTTATTTGGTAATTTAAACTCTATTGTTGTATTAGTAAATCTACATATTGTCCCTGTATCTCTTGCTAAAATTGGAATTACATTAGATAATCTACCGCTAAAGACTTTCCCATTTTGATATACTGTATCTTTAGCTAGTTCTTTTTATATCCATTGTAAAATTACACATTGTCCCTATTTGCTTTTATTACTTCACTTGCTTTTTATACCCGCTTTAAATTGTCTGTTTATAATAGTATTAGCATATGCTCGATTATTTGGTGTTGCTTCAATAGTAGTTATAAAATCATTCTCATCTCTACTTGTGCTAATACTTTCAACTATCCCATTAAATATAACTCCGTGTACATCTCTATAACCTGCATCAATAGATACATCTTGATTTAGTTTTAGTTTCTGTAATGTTGTATTAGATAAGTTATATAGTTTTATAGTTGCTAAATCACTTTTTATTATCATCAGTACATTTAACTTCAAATTCAACATCTAACTCATCATAATCAAATACTATCTCTCCAATAGTTATTAATCTAACTTGCTTCCATAACTTCGCCATCATCATCACCTATCAAGAAAAAAATTTATAATCTTTATTCAAGTTTTGAGGAGTAATTTTATCTTTTTCTTCCGCAAATTCATTAATTTTAATACATCTTAATTGTAAATTTTCATCACTTCTAACTAAACTAAGATAATCAATGTCAGGAACTAGCTTGTTATAACCTGTTATACGCTCATTTAAAGCGTTTAGAATGGATAGGTATATAAAACTATCATAGGTATTATAAATTAGCTCTAAAATGATATTATTAGGTAATTCGGCTATTATTCCTCTTTCTTGAATATCAGATACATCTATTTCTAAAGCTTTCATATTAACCTCCGAATACTATCTTTGCACTTGTTTTTTTCTCTTGGCTTTTCTACATTATTATTTCCACTTGTTACCTTACTAACCTTGCTTTTTTCTGCACTTGTTGGCTTACTAACTTTAGCAGTTGTACGCTTTTTCTTACCCCCTGATGTTTGAGCTTTTTTATTATCTGTTTTTACATCACTTTCTTTAATTTCTCCAACTTGTATCTGTCTTAGAGTGATGAAGTATGTAAAACCATATTTTTTTGTTTATCCGTTTCAACTTCTTCTATGTTCTCTATTATCATATGTTCGTAAGTATCACGATTAGAAAAAACAAACTGTACCTCTTCGCCTAACTCCTGCAACTTCATTAATTTATCACGATTTAACATATAATCACTGCTATTATCTACCACAGTTATATTTATAATCATCGGCTCTTTTCTAACACTATCACTGATATTAAATCCATTTTCAACTCTTTTTACTAGGTAAAGACATAGGCAAACTACGAGATTTTTTTCTGATATTACTTCAAGTGGTATATCTTGTATATAACTTTGACTATATGTTCCACCTAGCAAGCTAAGTGCCATACTTATAGCTTGTTTAAATAAACTCATTCAAACCTCCTAATATCCAAACCCATATTTGTAATTTTCAATTCCTAATTGTGTTTTTTTATTTTTTTCTATGTCTTGTTTACCAGCATTTCTAATACCTGTTTCTATCATCTTTTCTACCTTTGCTCCATCAGTTGCTTCATTTATAGTAACATTTGTATTATAAGTTGGGGTATTAGTCAATGTTACTTCAGGCTTTATCATTTTTTTTAGTTTCTTGAACTGTCTTAGTATTTAGATTTTTAGGCTCTTTAAAAAGTAGACAAAGTTTTAGTTAAGTTTCTCAAATCTATTGTATAATCATCATTTAAAGGAACTCCTTTAACTCCACGATTTACATTTATATAATTTTCAAGTTTAACTTGTTCTTGTATCTTTTTGTTAGCTTCATCAACTAAAAAAGCACTGTGCATATCATCAGTTTTACTCATATTTTTGTGTTGCACTGTGAACTTTATTAAAAACCAGAGCTTATATTAGAAGTTGTATTATCCCAATTAATATCTTGAAAAATCTCCTGTTATAGCTTTTATATGTGTTTTTACCAAAGTCTATTGCTAGCCCTCCAGTTGCTCCCCATATCATCTGTAATACTCCTGCACCTGATTTAAGAACATCTATTAAATCACTCAGAACTTTAGTAGTTAAATTAATCTTTTCAATTCCACTATCTGCTCCTTTTTTTATCAGTAAATCAAAAAAAGTCAGATACTCCTTTTCTTAAATCTGCAAATCTATAATCAGTCCCTGTTAATTTTAATAATGCATTTATTGCGTCTTCTGTAAAAACTTTCTTTACCTTGGAAAGCACCGAATATATCTTCAATAGCGAAAAACTAATGCAATAAGTGGAAATTGAGTAGCTAAAGCTACAGCACCTATAATTTTAAAAAGCATTTTTTTGCACTATCAGGTAAAGCATTAAAGCCTTTTTTAATATCTCTAAATACTCCTAAGAATGTATCAACAAAACTTGCTCCAGCTTTGAAAACTCTATTTACTACATCTTGCAATCCTTCAGCATTATCTGCTACAAACTCCCAAAACTTTGCTCTTGTATCTCTTACAGACATTCCCCAAGTTTCGTATAAATCACCGATTCTATTTTTAGCAGATGTTATTTTCCCCTCAGGAGTTTTCAACATCTCTTTATTTTGTTCTCCGATACTTCTTCTAACTGTTTCAGTAAGTAAAGCGACTTTTTTTGTTCTTCTGTTCCAACTTTCAATAATTGCTCTTCTCTTTCAGATAAGATTATTCCACTTCTTTTAAGAGCCATTGTTTGCCCATTCATAGACTTAGCGAACATATTAGCTATACCTTCCATATCTTGCCCTGTTCCGTTAAGTCCTTTTTGTTTAACAAGTAAGTCTTGCATAGATGGTAATAATTTTTTGATACTGTCTTCTTGCATTCTATAAGTTGCTAATTGCTGAGCTCCTGCAATAGTTACCTCATCTCCTACAACTCCCAAACTTTGCAAACTTGAAGTTAAATCTACTATTGATTTTATTTGTTCGTCTCTAAAGTTTTGAGCTCTTAGAGTATTGTATAATTTAGCTTCTTGCTCTATTTGATAATTACTAGCTTCAACCGCTTTATTATACTGACCAACTAATCCGCTTATAGTAAAGTATCCAATAGCTAACTGTCCTAATGCACTTCCTGTAATACTTTTTAAATCTTTGACTTAAATTCATAGATTCTTTTTAAATTACTTTTTAAAGTCTTTAAAACCTTTTGAATTCAAGTAAGTATCTATACTAAATTTTTAAAAATACCTGTACTCAACTATTCCACCTCCCTCATTCTAATAATCCTATTTATGTATGTTTCAAGCTTTCTAATTGTGTATTGTTCGGCTTTTTTTCAAAATCTTTAATGAAATATCCATACATAGTTATCATATTTTCTATACTTTCATAATTATAGTTTAAGTTACATTTTGCGAAATGTATCTACAACTAAACCACAAAAAGGCGATATTCTTTACTTGCTCCCACACTTCAAGACCTATTTTTTTCTATCTCTTGATATTTAAAAATCATCTATATTTTTTTATTTAACAGTTTCAAAAAAATGTTTCTCCAGTAAATACAACGTTTTCAAGTCCTGCTATGAATAGTTTTTTTCCATTGTATAAAAGCCCTCTATCATCCAACTTTAACTCTAAGTCTTGGTATTTTATGCTTTCAGGCACTCCAATTATATTTTCTAAGCTTTCATTAACACCGCTCGGATATTTCAAAAATCTCTTTTGTATAGTCAACTATTCTAGTTCTTCCGATTTCTTTTTTTCTAGCTTTTAATACATAGCTTGCTGGTTGCTCCATAACTGTAACATCATAATTATTTACTCTTATAACTTTCTTTTCCATCTATACCTCCAAAAAAATAGAGTAGTACAAAACTACTCTACTATTAAAGCCATTTTTAAATTAATACATTGTACTTCCCATTCAGTCCCTTTTGCATCTGTTCCAATTTCAAAAGTTGGTATTTTTTTAAAGAAACCTTTAGCTGAGAAAGCTCCCATTGTTCCATCTAATCCTTTATTAACAAGAGTTACAGGAAAAGTCCCTTTCTCTCCTTCTGTTAATGCTAATTGTTTGAAAGCTAGATTTAAAGGTGAATTCTGTAAGATTTTTAAATTTTATAACTGCGTCATAATCATTGTGTTGATTAACACTTCTAGCACCGTCAACTCCTTTTGTTAAGCTTTTAAAATCTCCATCATACTCTATTGTAATTTTAGTATCATCAGCATAATCATCTACTCTTGTTTTGCCGATTACTAATTCATAATTTTTACTGTTGTAATTATATATATTAGCCATTTATAGCACCTCCTAAACTTCAAAATATAAATCAGCTGATAATTGTCTAATTCCATAAGCATAGAAAAACAGTTATTTTGACACCTGTTAAAACTCCGTTTAAAAATATCGTTTTTTTGGCATTTCTTCAAGTGGTACTATATCAACTATAGTTTTATCCTCAACTAATGCTTTCATTCTTACAAATTGATTACATCTATCTAAAAATAATTCCTTTTTAATGGGCCAACATTTGCAAATGTAGGTTTTGGAGTAGCTTTTTAAATATAGTGTAATATCTTCCTCTAATCTAAATTGTAAAGCCTTAACACAGTGAATAAAAATCAATTGGGTCACCTGTAACTGTAACACCATTTGCAAGTCCTAATTGTCCTTTCATTCTTGCAACATAGTTAGCTTTGTTCTTATCTAAAAACTCCTTGTTCTGCTCCAATTAGTCCACTTTCAACTGCTCCATTTATTAATTTATTTGCAACTAATACACTTCCTGGAAATTGTGGTATTGAATAACCTGCAACTGCTCCTGCTGTAAGTTCTTCATTTTTTTATTGAAAAAAATAATGCTGTTGTATCCTCTGCTATTGCTTTTTATCTTAGATTCAGAATTCATTATATCTTCATCTTTTTTTAACTTGTGCAAATAGCATTTTTTTTGTCTTGCTCCAATTTCTTTAGAAATTAAAAGCTATTTTCTCTAAATCTGTTTCATCAGTTACAGTACCGAACCAATCATTTTTTTACACTATCAAATAAGTCTTTATAATTGTTTCCAGTTACTGCCTTACCAAACACTAATACTTGTTTTTGCTCCACCATTAAAAACAAGCTTGCAATATCTTATAAACATCATCACCTGCTGTAACTCCTGTTACATCTTTTATACTTGTAATTAATTGCTCTGTTATAACTTTCTTTGTACTAAATACTCCTATAATGTTAACGGTTGCTTGGTCGACTGGGCTTGGTTTGTGTTTGTTAAGAAATACTATTTTCTTTTCTGCACCTAATATAATTCCCATTAGTTACCTCCTTCAATATTAAATTTAACATCTTTTATAATTTCTATCTCTGTTCTTAGTTCTTTAGAAGTTCTTACAGTCAAGTCAAATACATATCTTTCAAGCAAATCACTTGCTGAATAATCTGTAATATCCTTTAACTCTCCAACTTCCTCAATAACTAAGTTCAGTCCATTTAATTTAACCCACCAATTTATCGCTTCTATATTTGTAAAAATAATCTCTAATTATTGCTACATCTATGAAACTATCTTTTTTTACTCAAAGTAAAAAGAAAAACTTATTATATGCTTGTTTATATTTGTTTGTTTAAAAAAACTCCATATTTCTCAGTGTCTTCTCTATCGTTTGTATATCTATGAATTACATTATTAGAAATAGTCCTTGCAAGAACACGAGGCAATTTCAATTGTCCATTAACTTTGCTTAAATGCTCAAAAGGGACAGTTTGAAATTTTTTTCATTTAATTGTTTTATTTTCTCAAGTAGTAATATTTCTAATTCTAAATTACTCATCTTTCATCAACTCCAAAAACAAACTCATTAAAAATCAGCATATAACCGAGGTAGTATCTCAACTACTCTATAATTTAATCTTTCAACTGTTATAATATCTCCTAGCATTAAATCGTAACTTTTTAAGATTTTTTTCCATTCAACTGATTTAAAACTTTTTATTGCTGAGTTAGTATCTGCTGTTGCTACTCTTAAAGTCTTTTTATATATAACCATTTCCCAATGATAGACATTTTCTGTTCCTTCAGGGTTTTTTTCATATCATATTCGGCTTTACGTGTAACTTGGTATGTTCTTAACTCATTTTTTTAGCAAATTGTTTTTAATCTAAATTTCATTTTTAAATCTCCTTGATTACGTATTCTAAGCTATTAATCATCGTTCTAGTATCGATTAAAGGCTTGTTTCCACTTCCTTTTTTTTGTCTTGCTAATATAGTACTTTCTGCCAAAGCTGCATAACTTCCTTGCTCTATACTCTTTTTGATATACTCAACTACTTGTTTACCTATATCATCAAAAACATTTTCTAGCTTCCATTTTTTTCCTAATGCAACTTGGTTTGCATTAAATTTAAATCTATTCATAATTCTTTTGTATGTTGCTATCTATTGCACTCCTCCAAAATGGACGAGCAGGGTAGTGAACATTAAAGCCCTCACTTCCATATTCTAGCCACATCGCTATTAATTCTACCTTTACTCCGTTAGCTTCTGTATTAGTTTCGCTAAACTGTACGACAAGCTTCCATTTTGCTAATAGATTTAATTGCTTTTCTATATCAGAAAATTTTTCTATACCTTGCACCTTTACAGATGTTTTAACTCCAATCATATGTTTTCCTTACATACTTATAAAGAATATTCTTAGCTTGAGCATTTGCAAATATGATATAACCTATACTATTACTAGTATTAGAGTTGTAACTAATAGACATATCACTGATTGACTTACTAGCAATGCCTTTTTTTCAATATCATTAATGTTGCCATCATCGACATCTTTAACTATTGAATAAGCTTCTAACATTTGAGCTTTTTTTAATCTCGCTAGGTACTTCTTTTTCGTTAATTCTAGGAAATATTAATTCTTGTGTTTCACTTCTTCCACTATCTCTAATCATTAAGCTTTCAATTTTATCTAATGCTTTATATAAGCCTTTAGATAATTCTTGTTCTGATACTTCTTCGTATCTGTTTTTTTAAGAATTCTTTAGCTTCATCTAAACTTACATAACCTATCATATAAAACTCCTTTTAAAAAAGCAGTAAGGGAGCTTTAAACTCCCGTTATGCTTGTGATACTTCTAATTCACATAATAATTTTTGTTTTTTTCCTGTTTCAGTTTCAATAACATCACATCCGAATAATTGAAGTCCTTTGATATATTCACCAAATGATTTTTCAAATTTTCCTGCTTCCATTTTGTTTAATTGCATAGCAAGAGTTAACCCTGCACTAACTCCACCGATACAGTGATATTTTTTTACCTGTTAATTGAACATTATTAGATTTGAATATTTGAAAGCCTCCATAAGTACCAATATAGTAATTTTGGTTAATTCCAAGTGTGTTTTCACCTGTTGAAATTGTTGGCAACTCTTTTTATTAATTGGCCGTAAACTTCAGGAGCTAGAACAAGCCATCTATTAGCAGTTGGAACGTTGTCTTTATCCATTTGTACAGCTAAATTTAATATTAAGTCTGTAACTTTGTTAGTTCCAATTGTTCCAGCTACTTTTGCTTTTTGCATTTTGCGTATAATTTAGCAAGTTCAGTATCTACAACATCCGCCATCTCATAAACAGCTTGTTCTGTTAGACCTTCAATAACTCCAGGAATAGCCTGAGCCTTGTCTACATCATCCATCTTTAAAGCGAAATATTTAGCTTTGTTTATTTGAATAGTTTGATATGCTCCTGTGTCCTCTTGAAATGTTATGTCTGTCCCCTGTGTAATCTCCAACAGTTACTGAGCCTATGCTTGGTACTCTTATAGAACTTCCAAAGTTCTCAATTTTACCCTCGTATTTTCTATTTGCTAGTGCTCCAAAAACTAAGTTTTTTTATTTAAGTTTCTATTTGTTAATTCAGTCCAAACTTCTGGTTTAAAAATTGTTATATGACATATTATCTAGCCTCCTAATCTCTTAATATTTGTTTTAATTCATCATCTGTTAATTTTGCCTTTTCTGCTTTCTGACATCTTTAAAAAAATCATCATTAGTAACTTTTTGAATGTCCATCATTTGTCGGTAATGGTGCAGGTGTTGAACTTCCTTTCTCATTAAATAAATCTGAATAAGTTGTTTTTAAAAATTAGCAATTTGCTCATCAAAACCTGTAATCTTTCCATCTTTAATATCTAATTTAGAATAATCAACAGCATTGACTAACATAGAACTATACTTTGGTGATATTGCACTAAGTCCAAAGTTTACAGCAGTTTTAATAGTTTCATTCTTAAAGTTATCGAATTCACTTTTTAAAACTATTTCTTTTCCTAAGTCATCAGATGTTATCTTATCTCCTAACTTAGTTTTTTTAAAAAAACTTAGTTGCATTATCGTTATATAATATATCAGATATTTTTTTGATTTTTTTGATATACTCAGTCACAACATCATCATTTAAAAGGCTTTTTCTATCTCTTTAACTGTTTCTATCATAAACTTGTTATCAGTTAGCCATTTTTTTACCCTCATTACTTTCTAATATTTTTCTTTTCTTCATCAGTTATTATTAATTTTTCCATCTTTTAATTCCATTTTTTTCTCCTCTCATGCAATTTCTCACACAAAATTTAATTTAATCTAATTGGCTCAGCCCAACATCTACAATTAAAATCTTCTCCTGGTAATTCATCATTGATACTAAATACTAAACCCTCTCGTTCAGCGTGTGTTTCTCTTACTCTGTCATCTTTCATAGTATGCCAAACAAAAATATTCAATACCGTTCTCAATCATTAAGTCTTTACACTCTTGAGCATATAAATTACCTGTTTCATTCCTAGCTAAATTTTTCATTTCTGTTATTAAGCCAAGTTTGGAGTTTATCAATATCAGTATTGGAATAGGTACCATTTTCAATACTTTTTAACAATATCTTTAATCTCTTTACTTGCTCGATTATTAGCTATATCTTGCTTTTAAAAGCTTCAAGTGTAGACTTTGGAACTTCGCTATTTTTTTAAATACTTGTAAATCTCTATTATAATTTTTTTAATAGTTTCTGTTATCCGTTGCTGTCTTATATCCATTAATTTATCTGATGTTACTGATGTATTATTAAATAAATCATAGTTCTTTTTTTATCCAATACTTAGCACCTTCTAAATCTGTTCTTTTTTTAGCTCTTCATCTGTGAGTGTTCTCCAACTCTCAAAAAGTAGATAAATTAACCTCTATAGCAACTTTTGTTAATTCTTTTATAATGTTTCTTTTTTTCATCATCTGTTAATTCAAATAATGGTAATTGCCCATTATTAATAGCTTTTCTTGCTCTTTTTTTGTTCTTTTTCTTTGTGTAAAAATTCAAATATTAATCTTAATTTTTTTCTTGAGCTATTGGGAACATATATTATTCCTCCTTAACTTCTAGCCCTAAATCTTTCATAATTTCGTTTGATAGTTCTTCTAATTTAACTTGTAACGCTTCTTCTCTAGTAATACTCGCTAATGTATTCATTATGTTAATTAGCTTTTCTTGATACATTACATTAGCTTTAATTTTAGCTATTTCTTCATCTGTATCTTTTTCCTAATATTCCTAGAAATTTAATTGCAGTTTCTAAACTCATTAAATTATTTTTGGATACCTTGACCCACAATAGCTATTTTTTTCAGTTAATGATAAACTCAAAATGTCTTGTGCTTCTATTTGTAAATCTATATCTTTTCCTTTAAGCTTTTTATAGCCCCATAGAACGATGTTTTTAATTCCAGTGATACATTTACTCCTTTTTGCTTTCTACCGTTGCAATAGTACGCTCTAAACTTCTTCTTTTAGCTTCACCGCTTGCTATAGAGCCTCCTAAGTCAATTCCAAAAAGCTAAGTCATTAACTCCTAATTGTTTATAGATATCATTTTTTTGATATCCTCTTTATGTAGCTTCCACTCTTGTGTTTTTAGTTTCTAATTGTACTTGTTTAACCTCTTTATCATCTTTTTGATAAAGTTATAACTCTATTATCTAGTCTTACAGTGCTACGACCGTTTGTATCAACTTCTATTAAACTATCTGGCACCTGTAACAACGGATTAGCGACCTTTTGAAATGCTTGAGATGTTAAAGTATCTCCAATTACTAGCTCTCTAACATTAGCAACTAAATCATCATTATAATCACTTTTTTTCCAAAGATGTTTTTCAATTTCTACTACTGCCCAACCTTGAGCTTGTGTATCTCTATAGCCTAATCCATCTACTATCATTCCATTTTTCTGATAAGTTGAAAGGGTAAGCTATTTCATTTATAGAATTTTCTGTAATTTTATATGCTCTATACTCAATACTATCTAGCTCATAAATTTCACAAATTAGAGTTTTATTAGACTTGTCATCTTTAGATAAATTGTATATTACATACCCATCAATTAATTTTTGGATTATATTCATTTCTTATTGGAAAAATAATCTTTTGGTGTTACTGTATAAAAAAACTAAACTTGTCTTGTTGTGTAACTCCTTTCAATAAAAAGCTTTCCACTCCAAGACTGAATTATCATAGCTTTAGCTAATAAATCATCAAAAATCGAACTCTTTTATTAAATCTAGTTCTTGCTTATTAGTAACTAAAGGTTTACTTGTTGCAAATTCGGCGTACAGTCTAGTTGTTGCTTGTAATATCCCATTACTTGCAACTAAATCTTTAAGAGAATGATTATTATTACTTACTAAACTATTATCATTTTACACTATACGATTTAATATAGCCTTTGTTATCTATAATTCCCATATATTCAAGGTTTACCCTTGCTTTTTACATCATTAAAAAAATACATCAGCACTTTTCCCATCTGATAACTTCCTATACTTATCATAATTTTTTTAAAAAAATATCAGTTAAAAGATAGTCATTATATGCTTTTAATATCCTTGTTTTTCTCCATTTTTTTAAACTCCTAGAGGCTTCCTAATTTCGCCATTTTTTTAAAAAGTTGTTTGTTTATATTTTTTTCTAGTCCGTATCTCATAGCGTCCACTGTGTGTGGGTCTAATGTAAATCTATTTTCTACATAATTTCCGTTCTTATCTTTTTTTCGTGACATAGTTCAGTTAATTCTCTATATGTGTTTATACACCTATCAGAAACGATTATTTTATAGAAACTCTTGAGCTTCTGTAATCCATCTAGTACGCTTCCTTGCCCTTTTTCAGCATTGATTATTTTGAATCCTGCTCTCCTAATTTCTTCAGTTGTTTCAGGTCTTGCACTATCTGCTATAATCTCTCTGTGTTTTTGCTTAATATAACTCATAGAAGCTATTAATTCGCTTGTAATTAAGTTCTTGTTATATAATTCATCATAGACATATAAAACGTTATTTTCCCTATCTATAGCCATTCTAACGAGTGCATTATAAGAAATACTGAATCCGTAATCTAAGCCATCATATAAATTTCCTAAGCCATATTTGCTTAATTCTTTAACTATTGCTTGTACTTCTGTATCGTTAGCTTTAGATACATTTGTAAATACTCTCTCTCCAACTATTCCAAACTTCCCTTGAAATGCTATTCTGTAACGTTCAGGGTCATAAGTTTCAAAATTCTTTAATTGTTGTATGTACTCATCATTAACGAACGCATTATCTGTAACTACTGAATGATGATAGTAAGTATCATCAGTTAAGATTATTCTTTTTATCATATAAATCATTTTTCGTTTATATTTGCTTTTTTTATAAATCTTTCATAAGTCCAATTATTCACACTTACAGGGTTATTTGTTAAGAATATATGTAAATCTTTTTCCTAATGCTCTCAATCTCCCGTTTAACTCATTAAATGCGTTGTAAGATATTTCCGAACATTCTTCAATCCATATCATATCTACATTATCAATCGATTTTTAGTTTCTCAGAATCATCTAAGCCCATAAATATAAACTCGCTCCCGTTTCTACATCTAAGATGTAAAGGGTTAAGTGTATAACTAAAGAATCCATTTAAGTTATAGTTGCTAATAATCCCTTTTAGCAATGAAAAAGCAACTTTCTTTTTATCGTTCTGTAAACTGACCTAACTACTAATATCCTTCTTTTTCTCTTGTATAGCTTTTTAATACTAACTTTAAAAGCTGTATGATATGATTTACTACTTCCATATCCTCCAACAATGTAATAGAATCTCTTATTCCAATTATTCAAATAATCAATAAAATGCTTATTAGCTTGTATATTAATCTCCATTTCTTTTTAACTCCTTGAATAGTTATACTTACATTGTTGTCTTCAATATCTATGTCTTGTTTATCTTTCCATTTACTTGATTTTTCTATTCTTTAGCCAAAAATATCTGAGCTCCCACATCCCCTGGCATTTCTTTTTTTCTACTTCTTTTTATAAATACTGTCTTTTTTTCCATCTATCTCTTTTTACTTCTTTTTATCTTTTTCTTTATATCTGTATCCTATTGCTCTTTTAAATAAAAGCATTTTTCAACTTCTATATCTGCAACTTCTTTTGCCTTTTTTTAAGTCGTTCAGAAAGTTCAGAGTTTTTCATTTACATATTTATAAAAATGTAGCCTTAGCTATTCCTAAATTTTTTTCATTATCTGTTCATCTGTTAATCCGTCTCTTTTCCAAGCTTCTATTTCTACAAGTCTAGGTTTAACATCTGTTTCATATTTACTTTTTAGCAATTGTTATCACCTACTTTTATAATCTAACCAGTCAATTTCTTCTCCATTTATTTTTTTATAAATTTATCATTTGTATATTTTTAAATATCTTTCAATAATTACTTGCACCCATTTAGGTTCTAGCTCCATTAAATAAGCACTTTTTATTTAATTGCTCACAAGCTATTAAAGTGCTTCCACTTCCACCAAATAAATCAAGTACACCGTCATTTTCTCTACTGCTACTCTTTATAGCTCTTGCACATAACTCAATTGGTTTAGGTGTTGCATGTCCTCCTGCTTCTTCTCTATCTTCTCCTGAAACTCTGTTAAAATGCCAAATATTGTTCATATTATCGTGAGTGTTATTAAAAATATGCTCTTGTTTCATAAAAAGATTTTTTTAATTTCTTCATATTCTTTTCTAATTTCTTCATATTCTTTTTTTGAAAGCATCCACATTATTTTCAATAGCCCATTTTTGAAATTTTAAATACACATCTTTTTGTTGGTAAATTCCATTGGCTTTTATCTGTCCAATGGTCTCTACTTTTATCTGAATGTCCTGCGATTTTTTTCATCATCAGAATATCCCAACCACATTTATTTCTTTTGCTCCAATAAATAAACTCTTATAGGCTCCCAACCTTCAAAAATAATTGTCTGAATTAGTATTGAAGCCTTGAACACCTTTTTATAACAAATAAACATTTCTCATCAGCTATTGGGTACATTCTAAAAATCTTCACAGTTTTTGTCCTTGACCACTGCCTTTATCCCAAGTGATTAAATTTCTAAATGTGATCTTATTTTCTCTTATTAAAGGTTTTAAAAATTTCTGAATAAATATCCATTAAAGGCTCATCTATTCCCCAGCAATACCAACTACCATTATCAGCTATGTACTTTAATGATAAAGGTATCCATTTTTTTATTAAACTCCAATAAATCGTCAAAATTAAGATTATCGTTTGCCACTCCATCTTTTTTTCTTTTTTTCATCCCATAAGGTGGGTCTGTAAACAACAATGTTGGTACACTTCCGTTTAATAATTTTTTTTAATATCATTTTCATTTGTTGAATCTCCACATAATAATCTATGTCTTCCAAGTTCTATATAATCTCCAGTTTTAATTACTATTTTTTTTCAACTTCTATTTCATCATAATCTTCTTTTTAATTCCTCTTGATTTTCTTTAATGTCATCTACTTGATTTAAAAAGTTTGTCTATTTCATCATCACTAAAAACCAGTTAAAAGCTAAGTCAAAAGCCTTCTACTTTTTAAAAGCATTCAACTCATACTGTAATCTTTCTAAATCAAAAATCAGTATTCATTGTAGTTTTTATTGTGTGCAATTATATATGCTCTCTCTTGAACTTCTGTAAGTCCTGTTAAAAACAATACAAGGTATTTCAGTTAATCCTAGTTGCTTGGCTGCTAATAATCTTCCGTGTCCTTCTATTATTTGATTATCTGCATTTATTGCTATTGGGTCATTAAATCCAAACTCTTGTATAGAATTGGCTATTTGTTCAATTTGCCAATCAGGATGTTCTTTTGCATTGTTCTCATATTCTTTTATGTCATCTATATTTTTTTATTTATGATTTTTTTAATTCTTTCATTTTTTTACCTCCTGGATAAAAACAAAAAAAGGGATATACAAAAAAACTAGCCTACTTCCGTAAACTTGCCTTGTATATCCCATATACTTTTTAATTTTCATTAATTTTTTTATCGTAAGATATTATATTCAGTTGTCTTTTTTTATAAAAATTTTTATTCTGTATTTTTGGACTAAATTAGTTCTACAAAATACCTAAAAATTCTTATATCTTAATTATATCATTTACAATACTTTTTTTGCAACTAAAAAAATATAAAAAAATGTTGACATAATGTTTACATTATGTTATTATATATGTATAGAAAGAAAGAAAGAACAAAAAAAGTTCAAAAAAATAAAAAAACTAAATTTTAAAGGAGGAATTAAAATGACAAGATTAGAAGAAAGAGTTATAAAAGGGTTAAACTTTATAAAAAACAGGAGAATATTTAGTAGAAATTGAAAGTTATAAAATCGTAGGAGATAGTGAAGATATGATAGACACTTCCAAATGTGGTTATATCGATAAAGAAGATTTAGACAAATTAAAAAAATTTGTAGAAAATGAAACAGAAGTTTTAAAAGGAGATTTTCCTAGAAAAAGTAAATGTTATAAAAAGAAACAGCTGACGGATATGATACAATTGATGTGTTCTATCCACAAAAAAATAATAGGTGTTTATATGAAAAGAAAAGGATATAATGATATAAAAAAACAGATAGAAGCAAACGAAAGATACTTAGATAATAACGGAATCGCAAAAAAATAAGAGCAAATAGAAAGCAGATTAAAAAAAGTACATGCTATCGTTTTATTAAAGAATTTTTCAACATTAGAGGAGTTAAACGAAATTAAAGATATAATTAATAATAAAATTAAGGGGGTAAAAAAATATGAGTGGATTTGAAAAAAATTAGGTTTTTGGTTGGTTTATTTTAAAAAGAAAAAAAGATTATGATGTATTTGTTGTAGCTTTAAAAAAAGACGTTAATGTTTGGTTTAATACTATGAGAGGGTGTTATATGTCTACTCTTAAAGAAAAATGCTAAATGTTTAAACGAAGAAGAATTGAAGCAATTCTTTAAAGAAAAAAACAGGTAAAGATTATACAGCAGAAGAACTTAGAAAAACCAAGTTTATATAAAAAAATATTTAGATGATTTAGCAATTTTTAAATTTTGGTTTCGACAATAAACAAATTATCAGTGGCAGCGACTACATTGAAAGTTTTTAATATATTAAAAATAAAAAGGGGTTTAGCCCCTTTTTTTAATTTTTCTTCAAGAATCTTTTTTTATCTCATTATGCTCATAACGATTGTTCTTAGAGAAAATGACAACTTTAGAATTTTTTTAATCTTAATTCTATAATCACCATCTCCAAGCTTCTCAATTAATTTTGCTATCTCATCAATTCTAATCAATCTCTAACTCCTCCACTTCTATTATAAAAATAATCTCTATCACAACCCTAATTTCTTTGTTCCTTTAAGTTGATATATAAAAACTATCATCTGTATAAAGAAAGCCGTTAAAACTATCTAATATCGCTTTAAAAATAGTTATCTATATCTTTTTTTGCGATTATCTTTGAAATATAGTTCTATATTCACTTTTATTTTATTTGTAAAAGTTATATTTTTTTGTGTTTTTTTATAAAATTTTTGTACATTATCTCTAAATTGTCTACCTGCTTTTAGATAGATATTGCCCTCCATATTTTGACGTTCTCCAATGAGTATTAACTGAGTCAGGTCTAAATGGTATTTCAAATCTTTGTTTCATCTAATCACTTCAAAAATTAACATAGCGATTGAAAGAGTTTCTAAAAACTATAACAAAAACTTAAAAAAATATTAAAAATCTCTTATAATTTTATTTTTTTACCTTCTTGAAATTTATAATTAGTTTCCCACTTATCAACCATATTTTTTTATAAAAATTCTTTTGTAAGTCTTTTTCTTTTTTTCTTTCTTTTTCCTGCTTTCTTCTGCTTGTGTAATATAGAACATCCTTTCAGATTCAAGCCTTTTTGTTTCCAGTATTTAAAAATTTCAATTTCTTCTTTTTAAACTGTCTATCTCTTTAATGTAAGCCTTGTTATTTCCTGGATTATTTTTTTAAATTTTTTTAATTAAATTTAAAAATATTTTTTTCGCATTCTTCTTTACTGTTTAGCTTAGAAGCATTAAAAAGTAACTCCAGCTTCTTTATTAACTCTTGTTATAAAACTTCTCAAATAATCTCTTGTTTGCATTTGTTTATGTACCATTTCTCCTCCTTAAATTTCAACTATTTTTTTCGTATATATTTAAAAACTATATCTGTGAATATTGGCTCTTCTATTTCAAAAATTTCTACCAATAAAATGTCTAATTATAAATTCAATTTCTTTATTTATTTTTTTAAAAGATTTTTTTAGTCTTATGACTGATGGAAATATGCTTTTAATAATTGCTTTTTTTCTTTTCATCATAAAATTTATCAAAAGCAAATTATATAACCTTTATATGTATAAATACCTATGAAAAATGTCCTCTATTCTATAAAAAAAGACTTATTCCATTTATTTGATAGTTCTTCTGAACGAATAAATTTAGTTTTAATTTTTTTCTCATCTGTTCCTCCTATATTTTTTTAATTTTTTTATGCTTCAAAAAAATGTTTGATTTTTTTCTTATAATAAAAAAATACTTCATAACTCCCAGTTGGCCCTGTCTATTTTTTTAAAAATTTGTACTTTCATAAGTTCCTTATACTCCGTATCTGTTGGCTCAGTTGTAAGACCTAAAAATAGTCGAAGCGTCTTGTTCTATTTGGCCGCTCTCTCTAAAAATCTGCAAGGTAAACATCTTTGTCAACTCTCTTTTCAATATCCCTTGAAAGTTGCGACAATGCTATAACTGCAATGTCATAATCTTTAGCTATTTGCTTTAATCTTATAGAAATATCTGTTATTTGCTCGTATCTACTAGATGTCTTGTTAGATTTTTACAAGTTGTAAGTAGTCTACAACTATAAAAATCAACTCCGTTTATTTCTTTTTTTCATTTTTTTGATGTACTCTTCAAGTTCATCTATTTTTGAAATTTCCATCATAAAGTTTTAACTCACTTTTTTTAAAAATTTTTGTCAAATAAAACTTTAACTAATTTTTTTGCTCAGAATCTAAAGTATTAAATCTATCTTTATTCGTTAACATCTCTAATTCAATCTTACTTTTGGCTACTAATTATCCTTTGAATTATTTGTTTTAATGGCATTTCTAAACTAAAAAAATAACCCTCTTGAATATTGAGACATTAGCAAAGTTACATACAACGCAAAAAGCTGACTTACCTACTCCTGGTCTTGCTCCTATGATGTGCAGATCTCTTTTTGTGAATTTTTAGGTATTTATCTAATCTAAATTTCCCAGTTTTAACTGAATCATTTTCTTCTAGCCCTTCATAAAATAGCCCTTCAATATTTTTTTTATATCTGCAACTTGAATACTTTTTGTCATTTTCTTTTTATAACTTCTGCATGTAGCTCAGTTATTTTTCTTTTTTTTATTTCTTCGTTTGGAATACTAGCTAATTCCAAAATACAGTATTTATAATATCTGTTTTCTAAGCCTTTTATATACTGTTCTAAGTTATTTTCTGTGCTAATAATAGTTAAATCTAAAGCTTCAGCTAGTAAGCTTCTGAATCTAACTTCATCATATAGAGCATTAACTGAAAGCCCTTCTAGTTCATATTTTTTTTATATTTTTTTAAAAAAATTCTTGAACTAAACTAGAAAAAAATACTTATTTGGAATATTCTTAATTTTATTCTTAAAATTAACATCATCTACAATGTAAAAGCATAGCAATCAGTGCTTTTTTTCTTCGTATGATACTTCTGTAATCATCTACACCAACTCCTTATATGCTTCTTTTGGCTTAGTTAAGTTATAGCCTTTATTATAATTATCAGTATGCTCTATTAGCTCCCAATCATCTCTTAAAAGCTTTTAAATAGATACCCATCAGCTTTATTGTATTTATCACAATAAACTATAACTTCTTTTATTCTTTCTATTGGCTTGTTTAGTTTAATGATATCTACTACTTTAATTTTTTTCTTAATCCTAAGAGCATTTTTAATTTCTTGTTGTAATGCTCCATTAGAATTAATAACAACTTTTTTTCTTTTTTTGTTCTTGATTCTCTATTATATTTTCTAAATTATTATTATTAGTTATTATTAATCTTGTATTATTAATACTTGTATTATTATCCTCACGATTTTTTTCGTGATAGGGGTATCATTATTTTTTTCGTGATAGGGTCTACTTCTTTTTCGTGATAGGTATCATTATTTTTTTCGTGATAGGGGTATCATTATTTTTTTCGTGATAGGGTCAGCAATGTATATTTTTTTCTTTCTTTTATATTTTTTTAGTTCCAACTTCATATATTAATTTTTATTTTTTTATACCCTTGCTTTTTTTCTAAATCATTTATCCATAAACTAACTGTATTTTTTTGCTAACTTCATATAGTTCTGCAAAATAAGAATTTGTTGCATTACAATAACCATTTTTTTATTAGATAATGCAGTTAATTCTGAATACATTATTTTTTTTCCATAGGTTTTAAATTTTTTTATCATATCTTACATTAGCTGGTAATATTCCATAATATGCTGGTGCTTCCATATAAATAACCTCCTATATATTTGGAGAGCCTGTCCTAACTCTCTTTTTATTAATTCAATTAGTAAAGGCTACTCAGAGCTTGACAGGCTATGAATAGCCCCCCACTAATTCAATTAATAAAAATTAGTTGTAATTAGTAGGAAAAAAATATTAATATTTCTTTTTATCATCAACATTTCATAAGTAGGAAATTTAGTAGGAAACATTGAAGTAAAAATAATGCATTAATTATTTTTAGAATATGTAAAAATTTTTTTATTTATTTTATATTGATATATAGAAAAAAATTATTAGAATTTTTTTAGAATTTTATTTTACATTAAAAATATTTCAAAAATATTTATAGCTTAAAAAAATATCTTTTGATATCAATAAAAAAATTAATATCTGAAATATTTCAAAATATTTTATGCATATTCTTATTAACTTCTCCTTAAAAAAATCTTAAAAAGTTTTATATCCTGTGACTTATTCAGCTAGCTATACTGTCCTTGGATCCGTTCTTGACATCTCTAAGTTAGAATAAATCACAAGATAATTAGTTTTTTTCCCATTCATAAAACTAATAAAAATTTATAGTTACAAATTGACGAAACTGTAACGGTACGGCTAGCTTTAAAAATTCAGATATTTCTATCCTATAAATTCCGAGTCTAACACTCCAACCACTAGCTTGTTTTACACCTGCAAATGCTTAAATCTGTAAGGGGATAAAACATGAGAATTCTCAGCTCGGAAGCTTACCCCATTCTGGGACTCAGTTTTATCCAGTAGCTACACCTTACATAAATAGCACTAATGAGGGGAGTTAAAAACAATTAAAAAAATCATTTTTAATATTAGTGCTATATATCTAAGATTTAGATAATCCTTATACAGAAACACACAATGTAAAGGAGGACATCAAAGAAATTTAATCAGATATCAAAAAAACCCTTGTGTGTATTTGTCTAAGGACTAGCCTTAGATTTTTAAGTTGATAACTAACAACTTAATTTATAAAAAAATTTATATAATTGATAATAATTTATATAATTCATCTAGAACTTTTTGATTTTCTTTTTTTACATTCTCTGTATAGATATTGTCTACTTCTTCCATCTTTTTCTAGCTAAAAACAGTGAAAGAAATATTTTTTTATCAATCATTCTTTTTTTAATTCGATAAAGCTTTTCATTTTATCACCTCTAATATATTATAATATTTTTAGTTGTTAAATGTCAACTTAATATTTAAAAAAATAAAACCACCAATAAAAAGTGGTTTATTTTTCTTATTTATATCTCTGTATTATTAGTTAATTCATCTATTTTTTTCTAAAACTGTTGTATAACTATTATTGTCTATAAAAATCTAAGTAGTCTTCTAATTTCATATCAATATTTAATTTATTTAATGAATTTGCTAATACTTTCTTGATTTCCTTAGTTGGTTTATATTGATGGAGTACAATAGTTGAAAGTCTTAAAAGCTTCATAATAATTTTTGATTTTTTTCTTCTGCTTTTTGCCATCAATTTAAAGAATTTATCCTCATCTATAAAAATAAGATATAGAATATTTTTGATAATTCATTAAATAAAGTTTTTATCTCTTCCATATCATCTTTTTAATGTTCGACAATCATTAACTTCTAGCATTAAGTCAACTGCTTTCTACTTTTTTTTAATAATTTTTTTAGTTTGTTTCTTATGATTTGATTTTTCATTTTTCTATTAATTCTAATTCATAATCTATTCTTTTTTTCTTCTTTTTCCTAATTGAATGAAAAAAATACATATAAAAAAATAGGTATTGTAATTATAAAAGCTTTTTAATTCCTTGAAAAAAATAATACCTAAAAATAATAAATATTATACTTAAATAAAAAAATTTTTTATTAGCATCTTTAGGAACTTTACCAGTAAAAATTATAGTTGTCAATTGTTAATACTGAATCAGTTCCATCTTGAAAATCAGAAGCTGTATCTTTTTTTATTTCCACTTAAATTTTTTTACTGTATCTTATACCAGTACCAGGTATACTTGTTGTTACTCTAGTACCATTTTTACCAAAAATTTAAAGTAGCTCCAGGACCACCAACAGATGTAGAAATTCCATTTTTTTGCTAAAAATTCAAATATAATCCTTTTCATAATTTTTTTAATCTTTTTCTAAATGAAAAATCCCATAAAACTCCCTCCTAAAAATTTTTTTACAAAGGTTTTTCTTGTTGAAACTATTTTTATAACTCTACCATTAATTTTTTTAAATATTCTTGTTTTTTTCTTCACTGATTAAAAATATCATCATAATCTGTATTATCACTTTTTAAAAATAACTATTCTTGTATTTTTCATCTATAACTATTCTTTTTAATAAAACTTTCATCATCATAAGTTACAACATATATTTTATTCTTTTGATATGCTGTATCATTGGGGTCAACCAATGCAAACTCTCCCTCTACAATAGTTGGCTCCATACTGTTGCCCTCTATTTTAACAAAAAAAGCAATCATTTGGAAAAATCTTCATCTAATATTGGCATTTTATATATTTCTTGTTCCAAATTTAAATATCCATTTCCTGCGCTTGCTTTCCCATATACAGGAAAAATAAACGATTTTTTTCTCATTAAGTTTTTTTAATTTCAAAACTTTCTTTTTTTAGTATGTATGTTAATATCATCATCTAAGAAACCTACCATTTTAAATAATTCTATAACATCTAATTTTAAAGCTTTCGCTAATTTCTTTAAATAAATAGGATTAAGTTTTTCTTTTTCCGTTTTCTATTCTTGAAAGATCTGATTTGTCTATATCTGTTTTCATTAACATTTGATTAGTACTGTATCCTAACTCTTCTCTTCTATTTTTTTAAAAAAATTTCCAATTTCTATAGCTTTTTTTCTTCTGTTAATTCATAATCTCTTTCTTTCATAATGGAAACTCCTTTTTTTCTTACATTTTAATACTTTCGTTGACATTTGACAACAAAAAAATATAAAAATAATAAAAAAACAGTTGACATTTGACAACTACAATATTATAATAAGTGTATAGAAATTAAGAAAAACAAATTTTTTTATAAATTAAGTTGTTAATTGTCAACTTAATTGAAAATGGAGGGATATGAAAGAAGCCAAAAAAACAGACCACAACTAAAAAAACTACTACAAGACGAAAGTTTAGTAGTAATTGAAAGAGTTGTAATAAACGATAGAACTGAATATAAAGAAGTATCTGAGGACATCAGAAACTTCTTAATAGCCCAAATAAAAAGGGCTAGATGTTAGCTACTATGAAAAATGGTAAACAACATTTTAGACACGGATACACTTACTACTATATACAGGAAAAAAACAATAATTCCTGTAATAGTAGAAAGTGAAATACCACAAAAATATAACTTGGAATTAGGGAGTTAATAGCTCCCTCAAAGGAGGAGAAAAATGGAAAAAAATTATTAAACGAATTAAAAAAATATTATAACAGATAATAAAAAAATTTAAAAAAATAAAAATATGAATTAGCTTTTTTTCTAGCTCTAACAATGAATGGAAAAATAAGTATATATTCTACATTCAGTCAAGATTACATTTTTAATGATTATGGTAAAAAAATTTTACTGTTCTTTTTAGAAAATGCAATAAAAAAAGTAAAAAGTTTTTTTATAAAAAAATAAAGGAGAAAAAAATGAAAGAAGGAACAAAAAAATAATAATTACTGCTAATTATGCAGGAGTTGAGAAAAAAAGCAATATTAGAATGTGTAAAAAAATAGACAATTTAGGAACTTGGTTTAAAAAGAGGGGAAAAAGAAATTTAATTCTAGCCAATAAAAAAATTGGTTTGAGAGTAAAAAAATAGAACTTGGAGGGTTATATGAAATTAAAAGAAGCATTAAAAAAATTAGATACTGAAAAAAATTTAATATTAATTATAACTTCAATTCTCAATACTGGGAATTAGTTATATTTACTCAAGATTATGATATAAAAAGCTGAATACAAAGGAAAAATTATTAGCTGATGTATTAGAAAAATCATTTTTAATCAAAAAAATAGATTTTTGATAGTTCTAAAGAGGCGTATTATCAAAAACGGATATAGAAATCTATATCTAAACTATGATAATACAGATTTTTTTCGAGACAATTTTTATAACTCTATCCTTAAATGATAAATATGAGGATGAACATCAAAGAACTTTAATTATAAAAAGATATAGAAGCTCTAGCTTCTAAGTTAGAAAAATCTAAATAATTTGTTTACAGATTATGAGTTAGATTTAACTCAACTATTCAAGGAGGCTAAAGAATATGGATTATATAGATAAAACAATAGGGGAATCTTTAATAAAAAAATGTATAAATCAGTGAAAAGAGTCAATAAAAAAACATTGACAAATTAATAGAAGAAAATAACATTGCAGGGGTATAACACCTCTTATTTAAGAGGAGTTAAAAAAAGCCAAAAATTGATTTATTGAAAGATTTTTATTAGAGAAGTAAGAGAATTAGAGGAGGATTAAAAAAATGTTGAAAGGAACAATTTTAGATAAATACTGGAATAGACCTGAATTAAAAAGGGCTTTCATTAAAGAGAGCCTTAGCAATAATACAAGTCTTAGAACTTTGGGAGGGAATATTGAATGATGATAAAAGAGAATTATGCTCAAGCTTCTATTAAGGAAATTTTAAAAATACAAAAATTAATTGGTTATATAAAATTTATTGTAAATACGTTGAATTGTATGATTTTAGTGATTTAGTTTAGGAGGAGAGAATGAAAAAAAGAAATATTTAATGAATTGTACGGAATTAATATCAATCCACACGTAGAGCAAGATTATAAAGGGCTTTCTTATTTAAGTTGGGCAACTGCTTACAAGTTAGCAATGGATAAAGACCCTGCAATGAATTATGAAATAGTACAAGATAATGATGGAATGCCTTTTTCAAGAGGAGATGTTCACATAGTTAAAACTAAAGTAACAATGTTTGGAGAAACAAAAAGAAATGTTTTTTTACCAATAATGGATAATAAACATAATGCGGTTGCTAAGCCTAATTCAAGACAAGTAAATGACAATATTATGAGATGTTTAGCCAAGAATATAGCAATGTTTGGGATAGGACTTCCTTTTATATGTAGGAGAAGACTTAGCACAATTTAAAGATGATGCATCTAATAATAAATCTAAAAAAGACAACTGAAACAGAATTTAAAAAAAGCTATAGATATGATAAATGATTTAGCTGATACAGAAGAAAAAAATCTGAAAAAAAGTTTTTTTGATATGATAGAAAAAAATTTAATAAAAAAATAGCTTGTTAGATTGCACTATTGAAGAACTTAAAAAAAGTATATAACGAATTAAAGAAAAATAGGAGGATAAAAAAATGAAATATTTAAAAGATTTGACAGATGAAGAAAAAAACTACAAATTTATGATGAAATTTGTAATTCTGAGTTATACAAAAGAAACTTTACAAGAAAAAAAGGTAATGGTTGGTGCACTGAATTTTTCTGAAACATTTATGATGTATAAAAAAATGCGGAAACAGAAAAAAAGGAAAAAAATCATAAGTGTTGAAAGATTTAAAGAAATTCTTTTTGACATTCTAAAAAAACTTAAATAGTTAGGAGGATAGAAATATGAATAAAGTTCTTTTTAAAAAGGTAGGATTACTAATAGTCCTACTTTGCTATTTGGGAAGTCTGGGATAGGGTACACAAGTATTAATGTTGCTGTTGATAGATACAGCAAGGATAATAAAAAGTACAGATTTTATAAATTGCACAGCTTTTGGGAAAAACAGCTGAGTTAATAGCTGAAAAGATTTGTAAAAGGGCAAGAAATTCTACTTGAAGGAAATTTGAAAATTGATGTTTTTTTGAAAAGGAAGAAAAGAAACAATATAAAACATCTGTGATGATTGAAAAAAAGTTGAGTTTTGCGGAAGTAAAAAAAGATAAAGAAAAATAAGGAAACAGAAGAAGGAGCAACTGAAACGGACCAGAATTCTGATGAATTTCCTTTTTTTAAAAAAATAATAGATAGGAGCAATTAAATGGAGAAATTAGGATACAGTAGAGCGACACAAAAAAATTAATATATTGGTTGATTGATGACTTTGCTAATTTTTTTGGCAAGGTAATGAAGCAGGAGCAAGACCATCATTTATAGAATTAGCTTACACAAAAAGAAGTAATGAAAGCTAAGTTTGTAAAAAAATCTACGATGGTTTTGACACTGTTAAAAAAACGCTCAAGCGTTCCTAATTTCTTCTATTTACAATAAGGATAATCTAACAGTAGATGAATTGACTAGCAATGTAATAAAAAGCATTACAGAGCCTAGCAATTCAAAAATGGGAGCTTTAGCTTGTCATTGAATGCTTTAACTCAAAAAGCAAGCTAATGACTTTGTTAAGTGGCTATTTGAAATGGCTATCTATTGGGAGATACCACTAAGAATGGAAATAAGAGATTTATTTGCTCAAGATTATCATGACGCTTTTATTTATGCGACTTTAAAAAAGAAGATATGTTGTATATGTGGAAAGCCTGGAGAGTTACAACATTTTTGATAGAGTGGGTACAAGTGGATATAAATCAGATACAGGCTTAAATTATAGAGTGATGTGCTTATGTAGAGAACATCACGACGAAGCTGATAATTGTATTTCAAGAATTGATTTTGTTAAGAAATATCATTTGAATGGAATCTATCTAAATTCTGAACAAGTGAAAAGAATTGAAAGGAGTCTATAAAGGACACTTTCAAGCATTTAAAGAATAACGACTATTTCTATTTTGGAAACAGTCGGAAAAATACAGAGGTTAATATGAATAAAGATATAGATGTATTTTTATAAAAAAAGCATTAAAGAAAAATATTAAGTTTTAAAAGCTAGTGAATTGAGTACTGTTGAATTTGAACAAGTAAAAAAAGAAATGCAGAGAAATTAGAAGTTTATAGATTTTTTTGAGGAGGAAGTAATGGAAAAAAGAAAAAGGTTTTAGATATAGAAATAGTAAAAAAATTAATGATGTATGGAGTGCTTGGCATATAAAAATAAATAGAAAAAAATATTAAAGAATGGAATAAAAAGATAAATTCTATATAAATGATAATTGGTATCATTTTTGAAATTACTGAAGGAGAAACAGAGTTTTATTACTCAGTTAAAGATATTAATTCACAAGAAGAACCAAAACTAAATATTAATTATAAAAAAATGATGGGATACCAAATTTAATTGAAAACAATGAAGTTAAAGACTTGATATTAATAATGCTTGAAATAAATGAAAAAAATATGGAATAACTAAGAGATGGAGAGCAGAAGAAAATGAAGAATATTATTATATAGGTTCAAGTGGGATTGTTTTGGAGTGTAGGAGAGTTATTTTCTGATGAAGATAATGACAATTATAACTTAGGTAACTATTTCAAAAACAGAAGAAGAAGCACAAAAAAATTATAGACAGCAAAAGAATGGCAAAAAGTTTTGGGAAAAAAAGTTAGAAATGGAAAGATTGGAGGCTAAGATGTTATTAAAAATAATTATGTTTTTTTATTGTTAATGCCTTTTGGGGCGTTAGTAGGGGGTGGGACTTACAATAATATGGGTTATTATAGTACAGTTGTTCTTAGATAAATTAGATTAGGAGAGGAAAAATGTGGAAGTGTAAAGAATGTGGGTGTACTCATTTTTAATTTGTTTTTTTAGTGGAAAAAAATAGAAACTGAGTTCGATAGTGTTGAAGTTGTAGAAACGTATCCTGCTACTTTAGAAATACTTAAAAGAAAAATTATGTTGAATGTATAGAGTGTAAAAAAACAAAAAGTAAAAAAATATAGAAGATATAGCAACTTGGGAGGGAGAAGATGAGAGAGATTAAATTTAGAGCTTGGGTAAAAGATAGAAAAGCAATATTTGAAGTCGTATTAATTAATTATGTAAGTAAAAAGGTAACTTATATACTTGAAAGAATTGGACATTTATTAAATATAAGACACGATAAATTTAATGATGTTGAATTTATGCAATATACTGGATTAAAAAGATAAAAAAATAATAAAGAGATTTATGAGGGCGATATATTTCATATAGGCAGTAAAAAAATTCTGTATGTTGTAGAATGGATAGATTGCGGATTAAAAGGAAGACAAATAAGAAATAAAAAGTTGGATAGGATTAGATTATTGGAAAGATGATATAGAAGTGATAGGGAATATTTATGAAAAACCCTGAATTAATGGAGGATGAGTAAATGATTAAGAAATATATTAAAAAAAGCCTGTTAAAGTAGAAGCAATACAATTAAAAAGAGGATAACATTATAGAAGTTTTTTTGATTTTTTTAGATGGAGCGAATTATAAAAGAAACTAAAAAGTTCAGAAGAACTGGAAGATTTTTAGTAAAAGCGATGTTAGAGCAAGGTTATATTGAAATAGAAACACTTGAAGGAATGATGAAAGCTAGTTTTGGAGACTACATAATAAAAGGCATTAAAGGAGAGTTTTATCCTTGTAAGCCTGATATATTTATAGCAACTTATGAGAAGGTGAGATAATGATTAAATATGTTGCAACTGTTAAAATAGAAGGCTTTGAATTGAGCCGAACGATAAAAGTTGAATTATACAAGACTTACTACATGACAGATGATGAACTTGAAGAAGTTGAGAGAGAAATAAAAAACTGATTTAAAAAGAGACTTATGGAGATATAGAAATCGTTAATTACCATATAGGAGTGTGTGAAAATGGAAATTGATTTTTAATAAATTAACTAATTATAAGTCAATAGCTTATGCAAATGAATTATCACAGTTTAATAAAGTGGAAGAGGAATTCAAAGAACTTTCAAATGAAATTGAAGTTAGAAGTTTAACGTATAGGTTTATAAAAGATAGAGATAATTTTGTAGCTGAGAGCTTAGACTTAATAACTGCTACGATTAATTTACTTTTAATCATTGGAATAACTGAGAAAGATTTTTGAGAAGCATATAAACAAGCTAGAATATTATAAGAATGTAAAGTACAAATAAAAAGAGGTGGAGTAAATGGAAGCTTTAACATACAATGCTAAGGAAGTAATGGAGCTTTTTAAAAATGTTCTAGGGCAACTGCTTACAGAATAATAGACAAGATGAATAAAAATACATTGTAAAAAATAAACTAGATATAAAAAGCTCTTTCAAGTGGGAAAAATTAGTAAAAAAACTTTTTCACGAATATTATCCAAGTAATTAAAAATATTTACAATTTTTTTGAAAGTGGGAGTAAGATTATATAAACTCCCTCTTTTTTAAAGGAGGATAAAATGAAAAAAATGAAAATGGTTCAGGCTCAGTATACAAGCAAAAAAAGGTAAAAGGAGAAAATGTTGGATAGTTAGAGTTACAATAGGCTTTTGAAAAATGGGAAGCAAAAAAACGAAAGATTATAGGAAGCTTTGAAACTAGGAAGGAGGCTCAAGCTGAGTTACTAGGGTATTTGAATAATCCTACTTTGTACAGTGGCAAAAACTTTTTAAAAGATGTCAAAGATTTATGGTATTCTAGTTATTCTAAAAACTGTATCTAGTGTTACTTTGAAAAAATGTAAATAATCAACTAAAAGAAATTAGAAGTTTTTTTGATGGCGTTAAGATAAAAGAGTTAAAATTATATACATTACAAAAAGTTTTTTTGATGACTTAGAAAGTGCTTACCGCTCAAAAATTTGTTCTCAGAAGTGCTTTTAAATATGATTTTTTTGAATTCGCTTTAAAAAAACGAATTCATAGAAACTAATCGTATAAAAATTTATTGAACTAGGAAAAAAATGAGAAGATAGTTGAAAGAAAAAAATTTTTTTACTACTGGTGAAATAAAAAAATACTCTTTAATAACTTAGACTCTGATAATAGATTTATAAAAAAATGACTTATGCAACTTTAATACTAATTTATACAGGTCTTAGAATAAGCGAGTTTATGAACTTAAAAAAACTAAAGATATTGACTTAGAAAGAAATGTACTATCTATAGTTGAAAGCAAAACAACTGCAGGAGTTAGAAAAGTTCCAATTTCTCAAAAAAATTATACAATTATTCAAAGACAATATAGATTATTCTAAAGAATATTTTTTTGTTCAATAAACAAGGTGGACAGTATAGTTATACTAATTTTTTTCAACAATTTAAAAACTATGCTTGACTTGCTTAACATAGAAGAACATACAATACATGATACAAGGCACACATTCGCTACACTTTTTAAATAATGCTAATGCAAACAGCACAAGCATTATAAAAATTAATAGGACATACAGATTTTAAAAATGACTGAAGAGGTTTATACCCACAAGGACATTGAAGAACTTAGAAAAAGCAGTTAATTTATTAAATTAAATTTGTTGGCTACTTGTTGGCTACTAATACAAGAAATATGATAAAAAAATAAGAATTAAAAAGAAATATGAAAAAGTTAAAAAAATATCATAAAAATTAAAGTTTAGATATTTTCAATAATTAAATTATTCATAGAAAAAAAGATTTTTTTATTTACAATAGAAATCGTAAAAATTTCTATGAATAATTTTTTTATTTATTAAAAATAGAATTTAAATCTTTATATATTTTTGTTGAACGGCCACTACCTACCTGTTTTATCTTTTCATTATCCTGTAATTCTTTTTAAAAGCTCTTTCTATCGTTCTTTGTGATATATTCGGGCAAAGAATCATAATATCTTTTTTTGGAAAGTGGCTCTAATGATTTTTTTGAATAACAGAAAAATACCCTTTCTGCTGAAGTTAATTTTTTTCTTTTCCAATTAGATTAAATCTGTCATCGCATTCTTTATATGCTTTTAAGAAAATCCCTAGCATATACTTTATAAATGGAAGCTCATCATTTTCTCCAGTATGCCATTTTTTTCACTGGAGTTTTTGTAATTCTTTATAATAAGATTCTTTGCTTTCTTCAATGAGCATTTCTATACTGATATACCTTCCAACAAAAATAATCGAACTTATAAAGTAAAAAGAAGTGTTAGTATCCTACTCATTCTTCCATTACCATCATCAAAGGGATGAATGCATAAGAAATCATGGATAAGTGCAGGTATTAGAATTAATGGTGGAATATTTTCTTTCACTGCTTTCTTGTAAGCTTCCACCATTTCATCAAAGTAATGTTCCGTTTCAAAAACTGCTTACTGGCTGAAATCGTACTTTTTTTATTTCCTAAAGCATCTACTTCCACAATGGTGTTATCCATAGTCTTAAATTTTCCCTTGTTATTTATATAGGAATAAGAATATAACTGATTATGAAGTGTTAAAATGTCATTTTTTTATTAAATTCTATATATGCATAATTTTTCATGGATGATATCAAGCACATGTCTATATCCTGCAATTTCTTCTTCATTTCTGTTTTTTTAGGTTCTACTTTTTTTATTCATCAGTTCCTTAAGTCTTGTATCACTGGTATAAATTCCTTCAATAGCATTGGAAGACTTGGTACTTTGTATTTTAGCAACATCTATCATCTTCTCTAAAATGTCTGAATAATTTTCTACATAGAGTTCCTGCTTCCCTTTATATTCGTGAATCTTTGCAATAGTATGATATATATTAACAGGTAAAGATAGTTCCATAAGTTTTAAATAATTAAATTTCCTCAAAATAGTACCTCCTTTTTTTCATAGCCATTATATCATATTTGGCTATGAAATATCAATAATGGCGAGAATAATTTCGCCATTATTTTATAAAAAAAGAGAATTCTTAAGTTTTCTATTCTCAAAAAAATTCTCTTAATTCTATCAGGTCATAGTCTAAACTTTTTTTATCAACACTATTTGACAAACAACCATTATATTCCTAATTATATCAGGTCATAGTCTAAATTTTTTTATCAACACTATTTGATAAATAACCAAAAATTCTTAGATTCCCCTATATTTTTAATCTTTTTTTCTTTCTTCCTTTTTTTCTTGCCAAACCATATCACTTATATCAAAAATCTTCTTCTGGTGGAGAAGCTGGACTCCCATAAGGAATTCTATATTTTTTTCTTTATTTTCAATAATTGACTTACCTACATATGTTGATATACCTCTATTTATCTTCATAGAATTCTTTAATATACTTTTTTTCAGCTCTTTAAATAACATTAATCTTGAATCAGTTTCTGCAACAGTATTTATCTCTCCACGTTTTATACAATTTGAATTTTCAAATATTCCAGAAGGAAAAAAATTGTAAAAAAATCCTTGTTTATCTTGAATATCATAACATAATTCTCCTGATTTTTAGTTTAATTTCTCTCATAGAAAATTTTTTTCATTTTTTTAATGCAATAAAAATAATTAGGTTCAATAGGTGTTATTAACCCAATATCAGTTATTTTTTTCTATACTATCAAATATTTCAAACTTTGGTTCATCATAAAATGTATGGACAACATATTGTAATCCTCCTAATTTTTTTCTTCTACTCTTTTTAAAAACTTTCAATTAAATCATCCTTTAACATAAAGAAATATACTGCATGTCCTCTCATAAATTTCTCCTTCTTATTATGATTAATTATTTTCTAGTATTTTTGATATTCACTACATCTAGAACTTTCTGTAACCTTAATTCAAGTTCATTAACTGTGTCTTCATCTTGTTCAAGTGAATAAATTATATTTCCTATATCTTCATGCCACAATAATTCATAACAAGTGTTTTTTTACATAATTTAATGACACTAAACCAAATATAATCTTTTCTTTTTCTTCTACTTTCATATTAAATTCTTTAGTAAATATCTTTTGCTAAATAGTCATTCCCATCTTCATAATCAAAAATTAATAAGCAAAAAAATTCTGTCCTATTTTTCTTTTATTCTCATTTTATTACTTTTTTTATATTACCCTTTTCATAATTTATTTTTACTCCTAATGATTTATTTATTGCATCTCTTGAATGCTGTAAACTAGCAATAATTTCCTTTTTTTGATTCATTAGAGAAAAAGCTGAATAAATATTTACATTTTTTTTATTCATATAAAAACTGTGCTGTATTTTTGGATTTATCTTATCTAAAAATTTTTTTTAAAAATTATTGTATCTTGAGGTAATTTTTTTCTTTTATACTATCCCAATTTTTGTAAAACAATTTTTTTAGGAAGAACAACATCATAGATAAAATCTTCAATTGCATCCCAATTATTAGCACAATATTTTTGGATAATTTAAAAGCTTTTTTTATTGAGTAAATTAATTCTAACTTAGTGTCAATCATACAACAATTTATAAAAAAACTTCTTCTTTTTTTGTTTATATTTCTTTTTTTCAAAAATATCTATAATCTCATTTTTTTCTCATTAGTTTCAATCAATTTTTTTCTATATATGCATCGCTTTATTTCATTGTATACTGATTTATAATTTTTTTCCACATAATTATATAAATCTGTATTCATACTAACTATATCTTCTTTTTTTATTAAAAATTTGAAGATAAAATTTTTCCAATATATATTTTTCTTCTAAGATACTCTTAAAAATCATCTATATCTTGATAAAAAAATTCTTTCAAATTGTTTGTCTGAAATATATTTTTTTAGGTAGAGACAAATATTTCTAATACATTTCATATTGGCTCCTTTTTTTACTAATTTTTTTCATATTCCCCAATGCTCAATTATTTTATTTTTCTTTTTCTGCTTTTTTTCACATAAAAACAACCAATTTTTTTCAAACTTTCTATTAAGTATTTTTTTTCTTATATCTATTATAAGAATGTTTTTCCAATATTTATATAATACATTCCCCTTAATTCAATTACATCTTCTCCTAAACTAAATATGTTTATCCAATGAAGAATAATATTTTTTTGAGTTTAGTTATACTCTCTTCTTTAAAAATAAGTTAGTCCATGATAGTTCAATCCATATTTTTTTCTTTATTGTTTTCTAATTCTGATAAAGTTTTTTTATCCATTCAAAACTGTCTATCATATATAAAAATTAGATTATCTTCCAAAAAAATTCTTTTTTTCTCCAACTATTCCAAAATCATGTTTCAACATATTTATCTTTCCTCTCTATTATCAGTTAATTTAACAGTTAGCTTTCTACACCTTATTATCTTGTTTTCTTTTTTTCTGCTTTTTTTCACATAAAACAACTAATTTTTTTCTAGACTTTCTATTACTTCTTCTTTATTACAATTCCTTCTTTCATAATCATCTATTTTTTTTATTAAAAAAAGCCTATCAATACAAAAATTTTTGAGTAGCTTCACTAAATAATCCTTTCCAAGAAGAAACTATCTTTTTTTAATTTTTGATATATTTTTCTTTTTTTCAATATATGTACTCCCTTTTATAAAAATAAACCTTTGTTTTTTTCTTTATTTTTTTAGCTTATCTGATGTTTTTTTAAACACTTTAAACTATCAGACATAATATCAATTACTCCAGCATTTAAATAAACTTTTTTTCTTTTTCTGATGTTTCAAAAACTATAAACTAACATATTCTTCTCCCTTGTTTTATTCATATTACTTTTTAGGTAGCATAAATTTTTTTATATTATTTTTTTAGTATTTACAAGAACTTTTACTATTTTTTTATTTAATTATGTACTCTTTTTCTTCTGGCAATAAACTTTCTTTAAAAAGTTCCATTATCAATACTTTGTTTAATTCTTTTTAACTTCATCAGTTATATCTGTTATTTTTTTACTATCCATTCATTCACATATTTTTTTTAACAGCCTCTCCTCTTATTCCAAGTTGTATTGATCTTCTTCCTATTGGTTTTCCATGGATATCTCTTTCAGGATCCCATTGACATCTAACTAATGAGTTTTTAACTTTTTCTTTCCATTCATCTTCTGTTATACCTAAATTAGGTTTATATGATGAGATTACAGAATTTTTTTAACTATTTCATCAAAGGCTTCTCTTTTTAATATCAATAGCTAAAAACTCTTTCTTGATTTTCTTTTTCCGCCCAACCACATCTATACATCATCCATAGGAATGAAGGTTTTATCCAAGTCATTCTTGTTAAGCTAAAAATGTTCTCCAAATGTTCCTAGTTTTATTGCTTCGTCAGCAATTTTATCATTATATGCTTGATAAACTCTTATTGTTTTATCATCATATTTTTGCATAAATTTTTTTCTTTCTTGTTCTTCATACTTCATTAATCTTGTTCCTCCACATCTTCATCTGTAAAAATCATGTCTATTTAATTGTTTTATTGCATATTCTCTAATAAGTTCATTTTTCATTTTTAGCTAATAATTCTAATTTTTTTCTTTTTGCTTTTTGGAGTATTGGTATATCCCAAGGCATAAGTACATTTTCTAGCTATATTAAAAAAATTCGTCCTCTTTCTTATAATCAAGTTCCATAACTGCTAAATCATACACACGGTTTATTAGTTTAGGGAGAGTGTTTCTTTTCAAGTAAAAAAAGCTAAATCTTCATGTTGACGATGCCTTTTTATCACATGCCAATTCAATTAAAAAAATTCATTAAAAAGAATCATCTTCTAAATAGTAATCTCTGATTATAATCATAATTAAAGTTATTAATATCTCAATGATATATCCTGTATCATTGCCAACATCTTTTTGTTAATCTTGTAAAAATTTTATCACTTTTTCGTGGCTTATTTTTTTAAATTTTTTTCTATCAACTCTTGATAACTTAAATTTAATATCATTTCTCTTTCTTTTATTGTCATTTTTTTAATCTTCCTTTTATTTTAAATCATATGGTACATAACTTTTTTTATTTTAGTTATCCTTTTTTTCCATTGTATTGTATTTTTTTGTTTTTTTAATCAATTATTTTTTTATAATAAAAAAATGGAGTTGTCAAACTCCATTTTCTTTATATCAGCTGATATTTAGTTTTTTTATTATGCTATATTTTTTTGTATTGCTTCTAGTTCAACCTTTTTTTAAACTCTATATTTGTTAGGGTGCTTTCAGATTTCTTTATTTGTTTTCTTATTGTTTCTATCCAAGCATCGTAACTTTCATAGACTGTGTTATCAAAGGCTACTCCTGAAGTTTTTTTGTCCTTCAAGGTATTTTTATCAGTGACTTATCATTTTCTATTTCTTTCATTACTGTTACTTCCCTTTTTATAGCATTTTCCAATTTTTTTAGCATATTTTTCCCATTAGTTCCTTTTTTTCAGTTGCATTCATAACTTTTTACCTCCATAATTTTTTTATTTTTTTTATTTTCTAACTTGGCTGCCTTTGTTATGAATTAATAATAACTTATTTTCTTCGTTATTTCCTTTTTCTATATGGACTGATATACTTCTATGGAATAAACAGTGTTTTTTTAGAATATAATATTTTTTTTCAATTATAAGTTTTTAGAAACTCTCTTGTTTCTAAATTTTTGGATACTTTTTTTATATCTCTTGTTACCAAATCAAAGGTAAATTTATAGTTATCTAGTTGCCCATAGATTTCTCTTTTATCTATATCTACCTCTAAAGAGTCTTCTTTAAATCTTAAAGAATGAAATATATCTTTTAAATTTTTTTACATTCTAAATAATTATCAACTTCATCTTTTCTAATATTTAAATTTATTTCATCTTGTCCATCAAATTCATATCCAATAATTCTTTCAATCATGTCATTATATCTTTCTAATCTACCTGTTCCCCAATCAATATCTATTACTAATTCTTTATATTTTGTTGATTCATAATATCCTTCATCTTCAGCAATATCATCTTCATATAATCCATATTTTTTTCTATCATTTCTTTACTAATTGGAGTTCCTATTCTTAAATCTTCTGCCAAACAATACTCCTCATCAAAAATTTGAATCCTTACTACTGTTCCTGTATATAAATAAACATGTATTTTTGGATGTTATATCCTCTATTGCACTTCCTGGTTCATATATTAAATAACTATAAAAAAATCATCAAAACTAGTATTTTTCATTATTTAATAAATTTATTATCTTCTCTATTGAATCTCCTAATTTAATTCCTTGATATTCATATTTCATTTGTTTTCCTCCTTTTTTTCTGCAAAAAAATTACTTTGTCCATCTTCTTTTTTTCTATCTACTATATAGGATAAACCTGTACTTCCTTTTTGAATCTTTTTGGCATTGTAGACTCATCTAAGCATGCTACTTCAAAGTCTATTCCTATATCTTTTTCCATAGCCCTTTACTATACTATTACTGCTTCTTTTTACATCTTCTTCATTAATTGAGCTTTAAACTGTCTACCTAGCTCTTCAACTCTTGAACCTATTACATCATAGAAACTTGTACTCTATTTTTAGAAAAAAAGCTATATAAATATTTTTTTCAATCTACATAGCTTTTTTTCTGATTTAAATCTAATTCTTAAAAATAATTCTATTGCTTAATCTAATAATGTTATTTTTTTCTTTAATTCTTCTAACTCATCATTTATTTTATTCATTTTTCTCTATCTTCATCAACTACATACATTTCTCTCAAGCCTCCTCTTGGTGGATATAATCTGCCTATTATTTTCTTAACTTCTTGATATTTTTTTAACATCATCCATTTCATCTGTATCTATCACATATATCAGCTCATTTAAAAAAATTTTTTTCACTAATCTTTCATTATAATCATCTAAATCATATTTTTTTCTATAAATTCTAATAATTTATTTGCTGCGTCTTTTAATTTTTAAAAAAATTCATTTTCTTTTTTTCACCTCTTATTATATTCAACTATTTTATTTTTTTATCAACAGGAATAACTAGTTCTTTTTTTATTTTTTTCTAAAATTAGTTATTTTACACTAAATCATATGATATATAACTTTTTCTGTAATCTTATAAAGAATTTTTTTCCAAATCTTTTTTTGCAATTTCTATTTCATCATTAGCTTTATGTGTTTTTTTCTAAATTATTTTTTTATCATAAACATAATATTCATATATACTATCCCCATATGTTCTAAAAATAATCTTCTCTTAAAAAAATTTAAATTTTTTTAGTTCCTTATCTGTTATTTTTTTCTTGTAATGTCAACTTGATATCAGCTAAAAAAATTCTTTTTAAATCATCTATATATGTACTTGAGTTATATCTCATATCTTTATATTTTTTTCAATTACACTTATTAGTCCTTCTACTGAGTCCCTAAGTTCTATAAAAATCTTCTTCTACAAAAATTTTTTTCTGCTTTTTAATTCTTCGCATATCATAATTATATAGCTCCTTCCATCTGCTATTTAATAGGATAAGTTTCTATTACTTTTACCAAAATCTTTTGAATAGTGATCTACTCCCACTTGTAAAAAGTAGGAGCTTCTTCGGAAGTAATTAAATTTTTATCCATCTATTTTTTTTCAAACTTATTTTTCATCTTCATAATACCAACTATTACTTCTCTTTTTTTATTTCCTTCAACATCTAGGATATAGAAAAATTCTTCTGTCTTTTTTTCATGCCATATTATTAATCTTACAATTGCTTTTTCATTAGGATACTTAATTAATCTTACTTTATCTCCTACATCAAATTTAGGCTTTTTTTAATATTTCATCATCCCTCTTTTTTTATTATTGCTATTTTTTTGGTGTATGTTCTTTACTTTTCCCTATTACTACAACTTTTAAATAATTATCATTTTCTTCAATACATTTTAATATTGAAAAAAATATATTTCCTTCTCCTTCAGTTTCTGAATAAATAAGATCTATTCCTCCATTTTTTTTAATTACTCCATAAGTTCCTACATAATTTTTTTATTCATATTCTACTTTTCCTTATTTTTTTAGTATTTACAAGAATTTTACTATTTTTTTTATATAAGTTTACAAATTTTTTTATTTATAAAAAAAGCCAAATGTAAGTTTTAGGCTCACACTTGGCTTTCTGATTATTCTATTATTTTGAGAATAAAGCTTTTTACTTCATGTTTTTTTGGATTAATCCTACTGATTTATCAATGATTTCTCCATTTCTAAATACTAGTAAAAGTAGGTACGCTCATAATTTTGTATTGAGCTGCTAATTCTTCTTCTTCATCTATGTCTACTTTAACTATTTTTTTCTGTTTTGGATCTTCTTCTACAACTTCATCTAATATAGGTACTAAACTTTTACAAGGTCCACACCAGTTTGCACCAAAAATCTACTACTACTATTCCTTCTGCTTTTTAATACTTCTGCTTCAAAAATTTTTCTTTTTGTTCCTTTTTATTAATGCCATTTTTTTTATCCTCCTATAAATTTAATTTTTATATATTATTATTTATGTATACATTATAAAATAGTCTTTATATATTTTCAGTGATATAGTCACAATATTATTTTTTTGCTTATTTATATATTTATCTATTTATGTTAAAAATAAAAAGAAAATATATAATTATGTTAGGAAAAATATTATGGAAAAATATAAAAAGAAAAAAATTTGAATTTGAAGTCAGTCCTGAATATGAAGGAATGAGATTAGATAAATATTTAGCTGAACAGATTGAAGAAGCAACTCGTTCTTATTTAGAAAAAAACTTATAGATAATTCCTATGTAAAAAAATAAATTCAAAAAAATTATAAATAAGAATGGTAGAAAAATTAAAAATCAGGTGAAAAAAATTGAAATTTCTATTCCTGAAGAAGAAAATATAGATATTGAAGCTGAAAATATTCCTTTGGATATAGTTTTTTTGAAAAATGATGACTTTATTTTAGTAAATAAAAAAATATAATATGGTAGTTCATCCTGCCTATGGAAACTATAATGGTACTTTAGTAAATGCACTTCTATACTATACAAATAATCTTTCTTCTGTAAACGGAAATATAAGACCTGGTATTATTCACAGACTAGATAAAGACACAAGTGGATTAATATTGGTTGCAAAAAAATAATTATGCTCATGCAAAAACTTGCTTCTATGTTTACAGATAAAAACTATACATAAGACTTATCTTTGTATAGTTAAAGGTAACTTTTCAGATGAAAATTTAGAAGGTAGAATAGAAAAATTTAATTGGCAGAGATACTAAAGATAGAAAGAAAAATGGCTGTAGTTAAAGAAAATGGTAAACTTGCTATATCTAATTATAGGGTTGTGGAACAAGTAAAAGATTATTCTTTGGTAGAAGTTCTTATAGAAACAGGAAGAACCCATCAAATAAGAGTACATATGAAGAGTATAAACCACCCTATTTTTAGGTGATGTTATCTATGGTAGCGAAGATAGAAATATAAAAAAAGACAAATGTTACATGCATTTAAATTAGAATTTTTAAATCCTTTTAGATAACAAGGAATATACATTTACAGGAAAAACTATTTGATGACTTTATAGAAGTAGCAAAGAGATTAAATTTTAACATTGATAAATATGGAGGAGTTCATGGATAATCCATTGTATCTATACGATTTAGAATATAAGAATGTCATAGGTGTAGATGAAGCAGGAAGAGGTCCACTTGCAGGTCCTGTTGTTGCAGCAGCTGTGATATTAAAACAATATAGTGAAGAACTAGATGAAATTAATGATTCTAAAAAAAGTTAACAGAGAAAAAAAGAGAAATTATATGATATAATATTAAATAACTTTAATGTTGCAGTAGGAATTGCAAGTGTGGAGGAAATTGACAAATTAAATATTCTCAATGCTGACTTTTTTTAGCAATGAGAAGGGCATTAAAAGATTTAGAAAAAAATTTCATGAAACTAAAAAAAGATTACATAGTTCTAGTTGATGGAAATTTAAAAAAATCAAAGAATATGAAGGAAAAACAGTTTCCTATAGTAAAAGGAGATGCAAAAAGTCTTAGTATTGCAGCTGCCTCTATAATTGCAAAAAGTTACTAGAGATAGAATTATGAAAAAAACTTAGGACTTAAATATCCTGATTATGATTTTTGAAAAAAATAAGGGCTATGGAACTAAAAAAAGCATGTAGAAGCAATTAAGACTAAAGGTGTCTTAAAAAAATATTCATAGAAAAGTCTTTTTAAGAAAAAAATTTTAGATGAAACTAAAGATGAACCTAAGGAAGTACAATTGAGAATACTTTAATATAAAGGTCAGTGATAATTTTGAATACAAGAGAAATAGGAAATAAATACGAAGATAAAAAGTGTGGAAATCTTAATTAAAAAAATAGTTACAAAAATACTTGAAAGAAATTATCAAAAAATAAATATGGTGAAATAGATATAATTGCACAAAAAGATGATGAAATTGTATTTATTGAAGTGAAATATAGAAAGACAAATAAATTTGGCTATGGCTATGAGGCTGTGGATAGAAAAAAATTATTTAAAAATTGTTAAACTAGCTCAACTCTATATGCAGTCTAAAAAAATATGAAAAAAATACAAAATGAAGTTTGACTGTATGAGTTACTTAGAAGATGAACTTGACTGGATAAAAAAACATTGTATGGGGTGATGAAATTGGCTTTTTAGTTGTCCTAAATGTAGATGTAGACATTGTGAAGAAAAAGAGCATTATCTTACCTGAAAAAAAGAAAAAAATTTTTATTAAAAATAGAGCTTAATACTTACTATGCTAAAACTTGTCTAAATTGTGGCTATACTGAGTTCTACTCTGCAAAAAAATTGTAGATGATGAAACTGAGAAAAAAATGTAAGGACAATGCTGAACCTGAAGGAAGCTATTAAAAAAAGAGTTTAAGAGTTTTACTCTTTGATGATAGTTGTACCTCTTGTCATAATACTTTTAGATAGAGAAGGCTTTATCTGTTCTAAATGTTTAGAAAAATTTGAAAAGAGAAGCCTACTTAAAAAAATAAGGAGAATTTTTTTCTATGTTTTTCATCTATGAAAAAAAGCTATAAGACAGATTATAGCTGACTACAAATTAAGAAATAGAAAAAGATTTAGCAAAGGATTTAGCCTATCTTATTCAAAAAAACCTTTTTTTCAGTTGCTTGAAAGAGAAAAAAATTGATATTATTATACCTGTTCCAATAAGTGATGAAAGAATGCTTGAAAGAGGTTTTTAATCAAATAGAATACCTTTTGGAGCTTTTTATCTGTCAATTACAAGAAAAATTCAAAGAATTAAAGACACAAAACATATGTATAATTTGAAAGATGTAAAAAAAGAGCAAAAAAATGTTAAAAAAATGTTTTTTTAAAAAAATAAGTTGAATTTAACTAATAAAAAAATGTTTTTAATAGTTGATGACGTAGTAACAAGTGGAGCGACTATTCGTTCCATATGTGAAGAGTTAGAGAAAAACTAATGAAAAACATCAATATAAAAAAGTATTTTTCAATAGCTATGGCAAGACACTTCATTAACAATTAACTTGCAAAGGAGGGGAAATGGAAGTATATATAGATAATCAAAAGACAAACTTCGGTAGGCGAACTAAAGATTTAGAAAAAAATCTTAAAAAGCTATCAGTAAAAAAACTTGAAAAAAATAATAAAGTTATAGAAAAATATCTATATCAATGGAAGTTCAATAGAAGAGTTCCCTTTCATAGATATGGATATGAAAAAAATGTGATGGAAGTTACTACAAAAATCATATGTTGATTTATCTCTTGAATCCCTAAACCTTTCAAAAAGAATATATTGAAATATTTTTTTGATATAAATAGCGGTTTTCAAGAAAAATATTATAGAAAAAAAGAAGAAATTTCTGCAATTGAAATTGAAGAAACTGATGTTTTTCTAAATTGGTTCTCAGATTTATTATATTTTTTTAATTACTAATTATAGCTTTACTTTTCCTGAATTAGAAGAAACTTTTTGAAACTTTTTAAAGGAGAACTAGCTATTTTATCTGAGTTTAAAGAAAAGAAAGACTATATTGCTTATGTAAGTACTTTAAATTACTGTGTTTCTGATATACTTGAAACATTCGTTGCCAATATAGATTATTATCAAAATTGTATATTGAATGATGAGGCACAAAAAGAATAATTTATTTTTAAATAGGGAGGTTTTTATGAGAAGATTAGTTATAGCTGGAAACTGGAAAAATGTATAAAAAAATAATAGCGAGGCTGTTGCAACATTAACAGAATTAAAAAAATTTAACAAAGGACGTAAACAATGTAGATATAGTTATAGGAGCACCTTTTACTTGTCTTTCAGATGCAGTTAAAGCTGTTGAAGGAAGTAATGTTAAAATTGCTGCTGAAAAATGTATATCCAAAAAAATAGAAGGAGCATACACTGGAGAAATTTCTCCTAAAAATGCTTAAAGATATTGGAGTTGAATACGTTATCTTAGGTCACTCTGAAAGAAGAGAATACTTTAAAGAAAGTGATGAATTCATAAATCAAAAAAAGTTAAAAGCAGTTTTAGAAATAGGAATGAAACCTATACTTTGTATTGGTGAAAAGTTAGAAGAAAGAGAAGGAGGAAAAAAACTCTTGAAGTTCTAGCTACTCAAATAAAAAGGTGGACTTGCTGATTTATCTAAAGAAGAAGCTGTAAAAAGTTATAGTTGCCTATGAACCAGTTTGGGCTATAGGAACAGGAAAAAAACTGCAACTCCTGAAATGGCACAAGAAACTCATAAAGAAGTTAGAAATGTGCTAGCTGAAATGTTTGGAAAAAGAAGTTGCTGACAAGATAATAATTCAATATGGTGGATCAATGAAACCTGAAAATGCAAAAAGATTTATTGAGCCAAGAAGATATTGATGGAGGACTTGTTGGAGGAGCTTCATTAAAAGGCAGATTCATTCTTTGAAATTATAAAAAGCAGGAAATTAAAAATATATTGGAGGAAATTTTAAATGATAGGTATAGGAATCGTAGGGGCTACCTAATGTTGGAAAGTCTACATTATTTAATGCAATAACGAAGGCAGAGAGCAGCAGAGGCAGCAAACTATCCTTTTTGTACAATAGAACCAAATGTTGGAATGGTAACTGTTCCAGATGAAAGATTAAATGCACTTGCACAAATTATAAACCCTGAAAGAATAGTTCCTGCAACTGTTGAATTCGTTGATATAGCAGGACTAGTAAAAAGGAGCTTCAAAAAGGGGAAGGTTTAGGAAATAAGTTTTTTTATCAAATATCAGAGCAACATCTGCTATTTGTCAAGTTGTAAGATGTTTCGATGATGAAAAATGTAATCCATGTAAGTGGTCAAGTAGACCCTATAAGTGATATAGAAGTAATAAATACAGAGTTAATTTTTTTGCTGATATAGAAACTATTGAAAAAAAGCAATAGAAAAAAACATGAAAAAAATTAGCAAGAAATAAGATTAAAGAATCAGTAGAGCTTATGGCTGTTCTACCAAAAAGTCAAAAAAACACCTTGAAGAATTTAAACTTTTTAAAAAACTTTAGATTTAACTGATGAAGAAAAAAACAAGTTTTAAAAAAACTATCAATTACTTACTTTAAAAACCTATGATATTTTGCAGCTAATGTTGCAGAAGATGATTTAGCAACTGGAAATAAATACGTAGATTTAGTAAAAGATTATGCAGAAAAAAATTGGTTCAGAAGTTGTAATAGTTTCGGCTAAAGTTGAAGCTGAATTACAAGAAATGGATGATGAAAGTAAAAAGAATTCTTAGAAACTTTAGGAGTTAAAGAAGCAGGACTTAATAGACTTATAAGAGCAGGATTTAAACTTTTTAGGTCTACAAACATACTTTTACAGCTGGTGTTAAAGAAGTTAGAGCTTGGACTATTAGAATAGGAGATACTGCTCCTAAAGCTGCTGGAGAAATACATACAGATTTTGAAAAGGGATTTATAAGAGCAAAAGTTGTTTCTTATGATGACTTTATTAAATATTCAGGTTGGAAAGGTTCTCAAGAAAATGGAGTTCTAAGACTTGAAGGAAAAGAATACATTGTCCATGATGGAGATTTAATGGAATTCTTATTTAATGTGTGAACTACTCAAGACTAACACCCTACGAGTGCTAGAGTCGAGAGCTTCATAAGATAACTGAAAAAGTAAGTTATCTTCTAAGAAGTTTGGTTTTAAAACCCTTATTCTTTTTGGCTAGTCCACGATAGCCACTACTGGATAAGACTTGCATCTACACCGCTACTTTTATCTGTATATTATATTTAAAAAGAACAACTATACAGAACAGTGAATATTTTTACAAGGCTACTGTTTACTAGCCTTAACTCCATATATTCAGTTGCTAATGTTCTAAATATATTATACACTAAAACTAGTAAAATTGCAAATTTTAGTGCAACATTTTCAATGTTGGTGTTATTCATACCCTACGAGTACATGTCTCACGGCTAACACCCTAACGAGTGCTAGAGCCACGAGTGTTCTAACACATTTAATAAAAATTTAGAATTTGAGGGGTTTTTAAAGTTGAAAAATTTGAGGATTTAGTGATATATTTTTTTTATATTATTTAAAAAAATAAAAATTATTAGGAGGAAAAAAATGAGTTTTAATTGTGTAAAAAGTTGAAAAACGATTATGATAAGTATGTACTTGTAAGTACTACAGGTAAAAATAAATCTACCTGATTATCTAGACAAAAAAAGAGTAAAGACCTTGCTAAAGCTGTTATTGAAAAAAATGAATTCACAGCAAAAGGCATCTGAAAAAAATTAGCAATGACATTAGTAAATAATAAAAAAGGTTGTAGATTTTATAATAGTTGGTTTAGGAGATAAAAGCTAAATTAGATGCTAAAAAAATATAAGACAATATCTTTTTTTGATACTTTAAAAAAATGAAACAGGAAAAAGTTTTTATTAAGTTTTGCTAATGAAGAATTAGACAATATGGATATTGTTGCTGAAGTAGTTGAACATATCAACTATACATTTTGATAAATATATTTCTAAGAAAAAAAGATAAATTCTTAGAAGTTTCTTATTTAACAGACAAAAAAAGTTCCTAAATTAATAGAAGGTTATGAACTTGGTAAAAATTTCTAATATTGTAAAAGATTTAATCAATGAACAAGCAAAGTTATGACACCAAAAAGCACTTGCTGACAAGGCTGTTGAACTTGGTAAACAATTCGGTTTCCAAGCTGAAATAATGGATGAAAAAGAAAAATTCAAAAAAATTAGGAATGAATGCTTATCTTGGTGTTGCAAGAGCAGCTCATCACAGACCTTATCTTATAGTTATGAGATATAAAGGAGATGAAAAGTCTAAATATACTCATGGTTTAGTAGGAAAAGGACTTACTTATGATACAGGAGGTCTATCTTTAAAACCTACTGATAGCATGCTTACTATGAGATGTGACATGGGTGGAGCAGGAACTATGATGGGAGTTATGTGTGCTATTGCTAAAATGAAAGTTAAAAAAAGAATGTAACTTGTGTTATAGCTGCTTGTGAAAAACTCTATAGGGACCTAATGCTTACAGACCTGGTGATATCTTAACTGCTATGAATGGAAAAAAACTATAGAAATTACAAACACTGATGCTGAAGGAAGATTAACTCTAGCTGATGCTTTAACTTATATAGTTAGAAAAGAAAAAAAGTTGATGAAGTTATAGATGCTGCAACTTTAACAGGAGCTGTTATGGTAGCTCTTGGTGAAGATGTAACAGGAGTATTTACTAACAACGATGAAATGGCAAAAGAAATCATTTCGGCTTCAAATAATTGGAATGAATATTTTTTTGGCAAATGCCAATGTTTGATATCTTCAAAAAGAATTTCAAATCACCTTATGCCGACATGCAAAAACAGTGGTATTAGATGGGGCGGCTCAACAAATGCGGCTAAATTCTTAGAAGAATTTATTGATGATATAAAAATGGACTCACTTAGATATAGCAGGAACTGCTTTGGGCTAGTGGAGCTAATCCATACTATTCTCAAAAAAAGGAGCTACAGGACAAGTATTTAAAACTGTATTCTCTTATTTAAAAAAATAGTAAAAATTAATATATTAAAAATTAAAAATGGAGCTTTAAAGGCTCCATTTTTTTAAATTTTCTAAGGATTTTCGTATGAAAAAAATTTTTATTACTGTCTATTATTTATTTATAATTTCTAACATATCTTCAACTGTTTTTTTCTCCAAAATAAACATGTTGGTCATCTACTATAATAGCAGGTACACTCATAATATCATATCTATTTTTTTGAAATCTTGGAAAGTGAAGATATTTATCATTTCCATTTCAATATTTTTTTATTTAAAGTTGCAATTCTTTGAGTTGCTTGAACTGTCTTTGGACATTTAGTACAAGACAATGAAATTCCTATTTTAATATTTATTGGTTTTATCAATTTTTTTCAATTTTTTTCTAGGCTTTCAGGAGTAACTTTTTGTCCTGGTCCTGCAACATTGTATAGTCCTAATATGAAAGAGTTTAATTCATGTCCACTTGGTAAACTTGAATATTTCAATCCTGAGAAGTTTCCATCTTTATCTAAAAACAGCTATAGTAGGTGTTCTTTCAACTTTTACCTTAGCTTCTAATTCTTTGTTTTCTCCTTCATTATATGAAGAGAATTTTTAATTTTTCAGGAGCTATAGAAGCTATATCTTTTACTGCTTCTTCAATAGCTAGAGACTCTTCAATAGCAGGATTTTTTTGAAAACTACTATTTCTACTGGATTTTCAAATCTATCAACAACTGTTACTAATTGTTGTTTTAAATCATCATCTAAGAAATTTTCTTTTTTTCTGTCTTAATAGATGTTGTTTTTTTGTTCTTCTTTTTCTTCTTTCTTAAGTCCTAATTCTTCTCTTAAGTCATGAACATATTTTTCTATACTTGTAGCAGCGATAGCTCCATCAGCAACAGCTGTTACAACTTGTCTTAATCTCTTAGGTCTTATGTCTCCTACTGCGAATACTCCTTTAACATTAGTCATTAAATCTTCATTAGTAGGTATGAATCCACCTTCTCCTATTTCAATATGTCCTTTGAATATTTGACTTGAAGGAGCATATCCAACGAATACGAATACTCCAAATGTTTCTCCAACTTTTGCTTTGTACTCAGTGATTTCTCCTGTTACATTATTTTTAAATTTAGCAGCAGTTGGTTTCATATCTCCTGTTAATTCAATTAATTCAGTATTGAATTTAGTTGTAATTTTTGGATGTGCTTTTACTTTATCTCCTATAGACTTAGCACAAGTAAAATCAGGTTCTCTTGCTATTATTGTTACAGATTTTCCATATTTTGTTAAGAACATAGCTTCTTCTGCAGCAGCAAATCCTGCTCCAATAACAAATATATCCATTCCTGTAAAGAATTCTCCATCACAAGTTGCACAATAAGCAACTCCTCTTCCTGTAAATTCTTGTTCTCCAGGGAAACCTAATTTTCTAGGTGCTGCCCCTGTTGCTATTACAACACTTAGTGCTGAATATTCAGCATCTTTAGTTTTGATAGTTTTTATATCTTTAGTAAAGTCCATATCTACAACTTCACCTTGTACAAAATTAACTCCAAAACCTTCAGCTTGTTTTCTAGTTTGAGTCATAAGCTCAGTTCCAGAGATTTCTAATATACCTGGATAGTTTACAACTTCACTAGTTAGACTTATTTGTCCACCTTTATTTTCTTTTTCTACAACTAAAACATCTAATTTTGCTCTTCCACCATATATTCCAGCAGATAGACCAGCAGGTCCTCCACCTATAATAATCATATCATAAATTTTTTTCCATGTTCTCTTCCTCCTTGTTTAGGGCTTATACCCTTTTTATATCTCTAAAAAAATAGTTAAATCTCTTATTTTTCAGTTATACAAAAGGGGATAATAATACCCCTTTTATATATCTTATAATGCTCCAATTAAATCTAAGCTTGGTTTTAAAGTTTCGCTTCCAGGTTGCCATTTAGCTGGACATACTTCTCCGTGTTCAGCAACAAATTTAGCTCCTTGAAGTTTTTCTTAATAATTCTTTAGCTTCTCTTCCAATTCCATTGTCATGTACTTCATAAGCAACGATTTTTTTCCTTCAGGATTGATTACAAAACTTCCTCTTAATGCTAATCCTTCTTCTTCTATCATAACTTCAAATGCTCTTGCTAAGAATCCAGTAGGATCTGCGATCGTTGGGTAAGTTACTTTTAGAAATTTTTTTCTGAGTGGTCTGCCCATGCTTTGTGTACGAATGCTGTATCACAAGAAACTGAGTAAACTTCTGCTCCTTCTTTTTGGAATGCTGCATAGTTATCTTGTAAGTCTTCTAATTCAGTTGGACATACGAATGTAAAGTCTGCTGGATAGAAAACGAATACTGACCATTTTCCTTGTAAATCTTTATCTGTAACTGTTATAAAAATCTTTTTCTCCTTTTTTTGAAAGCTTGTGCTTTGAATTCAGGTACTTTTTCCTATTAATGACATAATATGCCTCCTTTAATTTTTTTAATATTTTCTAAACTTTTTAAACTAATAATTAAATTGTAATCATTACAAATACATAATACTATATCTGACTTATCTTGTCAAGTATTATTTTTTTAAAAATTTTTTTATTTTTTTATTTTTTTATTGAAAAATAAATAAAAAAAGAATCTTTTAAGTAAGTTCTTAAAAAAATCTTTACTGAATTTTTAAATCTTGTTATAAATGGAATGCCTTCAATACTGTTGGATTGTAGCTTATATGAACTTGATTACTGGATAGCTAGAGCAAATAAATTTGTAGAAGAAGAGGAAGAAAAGACAAAAATAAAGAAGATTAAAAAAAGAGGCTGAGATTAGCCTCTTATGGTGCATTATTACACATTGTATCTATTAATACTAGTGTTCCAAAAAAATATATAATTATTAATGCTATAGATATAATTTTTTTGAAAAAGTAGAACCATCTACAAAGACTCCGTATAAACCTGCTAAAAATTAACCAGCCTATAGGAGTTAAAATTAAAAAAATAATGATGTTATAATTATCATTCCCAAAAACAGAAAAAGCTAAACAAAAAGGGGGATTTTTTTAAAAGCCTTTGAAAATATTAATATTTTTTTATTAACCACTATAATTCCTCCTTTTTTTCTTTTTATAATATACAATATTCAATTTTAAAAAGTCAATAGAATAAATATTGGAGGTGGTACACATGGCGCATGATATGAGTTTAACTTGGCAATTGGGAATTGTTGGAGTAAGTGGAGCTCTAAAATCATTTTCAGATGTTACTGATAAATTAACAGCGTTTTTAAACCTTGTTATAAATGGAATGCCCTCAATACCTAATTTAACACCCATAGCCATAACAGCGAATGTTCTATTAAGTTTTAAACCTTGTTATAAATGGAATGCCCTCAATACCCTTGATTTGAACAAGAACATTGATTTTATGGTTTTTTTAGTTCACTTTTTTTAGGGGGTAGCAACATTTGAGCATTTGTCCGAGAAAAATGTGCTAAACACATTTTTTTGTATTAAATATCTATTATCTTTTTTTATTTTTTTAAAAAAAGTGAGCATATTTTCCTTTAATACAAATATAAAAAAATAAAAATGTTAAAAAAAATTACCCACAAAGCAAACTAAAAATTAGAAGTATTTAACTTCTAATTTACTATATACCTAATTCAAAAAGTAAAGTTATATTTATAAAAATATTTTTTTATAGTTCCATAGATTATATTTATACTTAATATATATAATATATATTTTATTTTTTTGAGCTATTTTTTTATATAATGTACGAAATAATTTTTTTGAAAGGAGCTATTATACGATGTTATTATCAATTCTAATTCTGATTCTAGTCATACTTATTATAACTGATAAAAAAATTTAATAAAAATCAGCCTTATAAAGTTTTTTTAGAATTGTGATTTAGGATTTAGTTAGATAATATCAATATAGCTAGTTTATAAATAGATACAATGTAATCATTAACTTTAAATTTAAATAGTTTTTTTAAATGAGGCGATTAGATAAAAATCGTCTTTTTTTATAAAAATTTTATTTTTACCAAAATTTAGTTTAACCGTACTAGAAATTTAAACAAAAAAATTAACTATATACTAAGGAGTGAAAATATGTCAAGAAGTAATAATCTAACAGAGGGAGCAGCAAGAGCACCTCATCGTTCGTTGTTAAAAGGTCTGGGGTTCGTAGCCGAAGAAATGGATAGACCTATAATTGGAATTGCCAATTCATTTAATGAAATAATCCCAGGGCATGTACACCTACAAACTTTGGTACAAGCTGTTAAAGATGGAATTAGAAATGCTGGTGGAGTTCCTATGGAATTCAATACTATAGGAATTTGTGATGGACTTGCAATGAATCACTTAGGTATGAAATATTCATTGGTAACAAGACAATTGATTGCAGATTCTGTTGAAGCAGTTGCAATGGCAACTCCATTCGATGCAATAGTATTTATCCCTAACTGTGATAAAGTTGTGCCTGGAATGTTAATGGCAGCAGCAAGATTAAATGTACCTTCTATCTTTATAAGTGGAGGAGCTATGCTTGCAGGAGTATACAAAGGTAAAAAAGTTGGGTTAAGTAATGTTTTTGAAGCCGTTGGACAATATGAAGCAGGACTTATAACAAGAAAAGAATTAAATACAGTTGAAGATCTAGCTTGTCCTACTTGTGGATCTTGTGCAGGTATGTATACAGCTAACACTATGAACTGTTTAACAGAAGCTTTAGGTATGGGACTTCCTGGAAACGGAACTGTACCTGCTGTATTCTCTGAAAGATTAAGACTTGCTAAAAAAGCAGGTATGCAAATATTAGAAATTTTAAAAGCTGATTTAAGACCTAGTGACATCATGACTAAAAAAGCTTTTGAAAATGCAGTTGCTGTTGATATGGCTTTAGGAGGATCATCAAATACTGCTCTACACTTACCAGCTATAGCTCATGAAGCAGGAGTAGATTTAACTTTAGATGACTTCAACGATATCGCTAAAAAGACTCCTCAATTATGTAAATTATCACCTTCAGGTGAATACTTTATAGAAGATCTATATAGAGCAGGTGGAGTTACAGGAGTTATGAAAAGACTTTATGAAAACGGAAGACTTCATGCTGATGAAAAAACAGTTGCTCTAAGAACTCAAGGTGAACTTGCAAAAGATGCCTATATTAATGATGATGATGTTATAAAACCTTGGGATAAACCAGCTTATACAACAGGAGGAATTGCAGTTCTAAAAGGAAACCTTGCAGAAGATGGTTGTGTTGTAAAAGAAGGAGCTGTTGATAAAGAAATGCTTGCTCACTCAGGGCCTGCAAAAGTATTTAACAGTGAAGAAGAAACTATAAAGGCCATGAGAGAAAAAAAGATAGTTGCAGGAGATGTTGTAGTTATAAGATATGAAGGGCCTAAAGGTGGACCTGGAATGAGAGAAATGCTTGCACCTACTGCTACAATAGCTGGAATGGGCTTAGGAAAAAGATGTCGCTTTAATAACTGATGGAAGATTCTCAGGTGCTACAAGAGGAGCTTCAATAGGACATGTTTCTCCAGAAGCTGCTGCAGGAGGAACTATTGCAATAGTACAAGATGGAGATATTATCGAAATAGATATTCCAAATAGAAAAAAATAAATGTAAAAACTTTCTGATGAAGAAATTGCAAGAAGAAAAAGCGGAATTAAAAACCTTATGAACCAAATGTTAAAGGTTACTTAAAAAAAGATATGCAGCTCATGTTTCGTCAGCTGCCTCTGGGGCTATATATGTAGAATAAGAATTAAAAATATATAAATAGGACTATTACAAATTATCTTTAAGTGTAGATAAAAAAATAAGTGAAATTGCATTCTAAATTTTAGATGAAAAAAATTAAAAGCAAGTGAGCCGAGCAAATCTCAACATGTCTGAGCTAACTTGTTAGCGAGTTGGTTGAATTTGCAGCGAACGTTAATTTTTTTCAGCGTTAAGAAATTTAGCTAGCAATGAACTATTTTTTTTACTACACGAATATTTATAATAGTACATAAATTAAATAGGAGAATTTTTTTAAAAATGCACAAACTTTACAATTTTATAGAAGCAAGAGAAAGACTAACAACGGTTGTGGTAAAAAAACTAAATTGATGCACAGCCCTGTGTTCTCTGAAGAATCAGGGAATGAAATATATTTAAAAACCAGAAAATTTACAAAAGACTGGTTCATTTAAGATAAGAGGAGCATACAACAAGATTGCTAAACTTACAGAAGAAGAAAAGAAAAAAGGAGTTATAGCTTCATCAGCTGGTAACCATGCTCAAGGAGTTGCTTATGCAGCTAAAAGATTAGGAATCAAAGCTGTTATAGTTATGCCTAAACATACTCCTTTAATAAAGGTTGAAGCAACTAGAAAATATGGAGCAGAAGTTGTACTTCATGGAGAAGTTTATGATGATGCCTATAAAAAAAGCTTTTAGAACTTCAAAAAGAAAAATGGTTATGTATTTGTACACCCTTTCAATGATGAAGATGTTATAGAAGGGCAAGGAACTATTGCACTTGAAATATTAGATGAGTTACCTGATGCAGATATCATACTTGTTCCACTTGGTGGAGGAGGTTTAGTTTCTGGTATAGCTTCTGCAGCTAAACTTAAAAATCCTCAAGTAAAAGTTATAGGAGTTGAGCCTGAAGGTGCTGCCTCTGCAATAGCTGCACTTGAAAAAAAGGAAAGGTTGTAGAACTAGCTGAAGCTAATACTATAGCTGACGGTACTGCTGTTAAGAGAATAGGTGAAAAAGAACTTTGAATATATCAAAAAAATATGTTGATGACATAGTTACTGTTTCAGATTATGAGTTGATGGAAGCCTTCTTATTATTGGTTGAAAAAAACATAAATTAGTGGCTGAAAACTCAGGTATCTTACCTGTGGCAGCAGCTAAGAAATTAAATATAAAAAGGTAAAAAAAGATAGTTGCTGTTGTAAGTGGAGGAAATATAGATGTTTTAACTATTTCTTCTATGATAAATAAAGGACTTATTATGAGAGGTAGAATTTTTTTACTTTCTCTGTTCAATTAGCTGATAAACCAGGACAACTTTTTAAAAAGTTTCTGAGATTTTAGCAAAAACAAAAATGCAAATGTTATTAAGTTGGAACACAATCAATTTAAAAAAATCTATCAAGATTTAAAGATGTTGAATTACAAGTTACAGTTGAAACAAATGGTGAAGAACATATCTCTAAGATTGCTGAAGCTTTCAAGAAAGAAGGTTATGAAATAGTTAGAGAAAAATCCACCTATGTAAAGGAGTTATTATGGCAAATGAGATGATAAAAGGAGCTAGAATCCTACTTGAATGTTTATCAAGATTAGGTATAAAAAGAAATCTTTGGTTATCCTGGCGGGGCTGTTATACCTATCTATGATGAACTATATTCTTTTAAAGATATTAAACACTATTTTGCAAGACATGAGCAAGGAGCTGTTCATGAAGCAGATGGATATGCAAGATCTACAGGTAAAGTTGGAGTATGTCTTGCAACTTCAGGACCAGGAGCAACAAACTTAGTAACAGGAATTATGACTGCTCATATGGATTCTATTCCTTTACTTGCTATAACAGGTCAAGTTACAAGTACTTTATTAGGAAAAAGATGCCTTCCAAGAATCAGATATAGTTGGTATCACTGTACCTATAACAAAAAAATAACTATTTGGTACAAGATATCAGAGAACTTCCTAGAATTTTTAAAAAGAAGCTTACTATATTGCTAGTACAGGAAGACCTGGACCTGTCCTTGTAGATATACCAAGAGATATACAGTTAGAAGAAATTCCTTTTGATGAATTCAAAAAAACTATACGAACAAGAATTTGAACTTGAAGGATATAACCCTGTATATGAAGGACATAAGGGGCAAATAAAAACTGCCATAAAAAAATGATAAAAGATTCTAAAAAAACCTTTAATAATTGCAGGAGCAGGAATTTTAAAAGGACATGCCTATGATGAGCTAAAAAGAATTTGTTGATAAGACAAATATCCCTGTAGCCATGACTCTATTGGGGCTTGGCTCTTTCCCAGCTAATCATGAACTTGCACTTGGAATGATAGGTATGCATGGAACAACTTATGCAAACTATGCTGCAAATGAAAGCAGACTTAGTTATTGCTGCAGGTATGAGATTTGATGATAGAGTTACAGGAAATCCTCAAAAAGTTCCTGCCTAATGCAAAAAAATTATTCATATAGATATGGATCCAGCTGAAATTGGAAAGAATAAACTTATAGATGTTCCTATAGTTGGAGATTTAAAAAAATGTTTTAGCTGAGTTAAATGAAAAAAAGTTCCTAAACTTTCTCATACTAAATGGCTAGATGAAGTTGCAAAAATTAAAGAAAAAAATACTCTTTAACTTTTTAGAAAAAAACTGAAGAAGATGTTTTAATTCCTCAAGAAATATTATTTGAAATAAATAAACTTACTAAGGGTGAAGTTATAGTTGCAACAGATGTTGGACAACATCAAATGTGGTCAGCACAATTTATAAAATTCAATAATCCTTATTCAATATTAACATCAGGTGGAGCAGGTACTATGGGATTTGGACTTCCTGCTGCAATAGGAGCACAAGTCGCTAACCCTGATAAGAAAGTGCTTGCTATCGTTGGAGATGGTGGTTTCCAAATGACTTTCCAAGAATTAATGATGGTTAAAGAATATAATCTTCCTGTTAAGATTTTTCATAATAAATAACTCTTATTTAGGAATGGTTAGACAGTGGCAAGAATTATTCAACGATAGAAGATATTCTTCTGTTGACTTAAGTTATAACCCTGATTTTATAAAAAAATAGGGTGAGGCCTATGGAATTAAATCTATACAATTAAAAAAACTAAAAAAAGATTTAAAGAAACATCTAAAGAAAATTTTTGGGAATCTGATGAAGCTGTTTTTAGTTGAATGTATAGTTGAAAAAAAGAAGAAAAATGTTTATCCTATGATACCAGCAGGTAAAGATGTAAGCTGTATAGTTGGGAAAAAGAGGTGTTTTAGATGCTGAATAAAGAACATCAAATTTTGATAATTGCTAAAAAAATACCAATGGAATTGTTGCAAGAATTATGTCTCTTTTTAATAGAAGAGGATATTTTTGTAAAAAAAGATGTCTGCCGGTGTAACAAATAAAGAGGGTTATGCAAGACTTACTCTTACAGTTGATGGTGATAAAGAATCTTTAGATCAAATACAAAAAAACAAGTTTATAAGATTATAGATGTTGTTAAGGTTAAGATTTTTTTCCAGAAAAAAAGATGTTATCAGAAGAGAACTTATGCTTTTTAAAAAGTTAAGGCTGATGAAGAAACTAGATCTCAAATTGTTCAAATTGCCAATATCTACCGTGGAAACATCCTTGATGTTTCTCCAAAATCACTTGTAATTGAGCTTACTGGTGATATAGAAAAAAACTGAGAGGTTTTATTGGTATGATGAGTAATTATGGAATTTTAGAAATAGCTAAGACAGGTATAGTTGCAATGAGCCGTGGAGAAAAAAATGTAAACATTAGTTATTTATATATCCATCAGACTACTTGCCTGCCATTATTATTTCAAGAGCTCCACAAAGGCTCTTTCAACAATAATGGACGTCGCAGTAGTCTGTATAACTAATGATTTACATTTTAATTATAAGAGGTGAAGTTATGAAATGTATAAAAAAATATTTGACACAACATTAAGAGATGGTGAGCAAACACCGAGAGTTAATCTTAATGCTAAAGAAAAAAACTAAGAATAGCCAAACAATTAGAAGCTTTAGGGGTAGATGTAATAGAAGCTGGTTTTGCAGCTGCTTCTCCTGGAGATTTTGAAGCTATAGAACTGATAGCACAAAAATATTAAAAAAATTCTACTGTTACAAGCTTGGCAAGAGCAGTAAAAAGTGATATAGAAATGGCTGCAAAGGCTATAAAAAAAGCTAATAAAGCTAGAATACACACTTTCATTGCAACTTCACCTATACATAGAGAATTCAAATTAAAAAAATGTCTAAGGAAGAAATTTTTAAAGACAGTTGATGAAAATGGTAAGATATGCAAGAACTTTCACAAATGACATTGAATTCTCAGCTGAAGATGCAATGAGAACAGAAAAAAAGAATATCTTGTTGAAGTCTATGAAACTGCTATAAAAAGCCGGAGCTACTACTATAAATATTCCAGATACAGTTGGATATAGAACACCACAAGAAATGTATGACACTGTAAAAATATTTAAAAAGAAAATATAAAAAGGTATAGAAAAATATAGATATTTCAGTACATTGTCATAATGACTTAGGACTTGCAGTTGCTAACTCAATAGCTGCTGTTCAAGCTGGGGCTACTCAAATAGAATGCACTATCAATGGAATAGGAGAAAAGAGCAGAAACACTTCTCTTGAAGAAGTTGTTATGCTTTTTAAAAACTAGAAGAGATTTATTTGCAGACTTTACAACAAATATAGATACAAAAGCAAATTTATCCTACAAGTAAATTAGTTAGCTTATTGACAGGAGTTACAACTCAACCTAATAAGGCTATAGTGGGAGCAAATGCTTTCTCTCATGAATCAGGTATACATCAACACGGAGTCCTTGCTAATCCAGAAACTTATGAAATTATTAAACCTGAAGTTGTTGGAAGAAATGTGGATAGCCTTGTGCTTGGAAAATTATCAGGTAAACATGCCTTTGTAGATAAATTAAATAGCTTAGGTTTCAGTGGCTTTGATGATAAAAAAATAGAGGAACTTTTTTTGCTAATTTCAAAAAAATTTAGCAGATAAAAAAAGAAATATGTTTTTAGATGAAGACATCATTTCATTAATCAGTGGAGATGCAGCTGAAGTAAAAGGAAGATTCTCTCTTGAACACTTTGAAATAATAAGAACTGATATTAAGGCTAAGGCTGAAATTATTATGTATGTAGATGGAGAAAAAAGATGTTTCTTCTTCATATGGTAGTGGACCTGTAGATGCTGCATACAAAGCTATTAATAGACTTTTAAATGACAATTTTGTTTTTAGAAGAATATAAACTTGAATCAATAACAGGTGATACTGATGCACAGGCACAAGTTGTTGTTATCATAGAAAAAGGGTAATAAAAAGACATATTGGTAGGGCACAAAGTACTGACATAGTTGAGTCTAGTATAAAAGCCTATATCAATGCATTAAATAGACTATATAAAGAAGATTAAGGAGGTCTTATGAAAACTTTATTCGACAAAGTATGGGAAAAGCATGTTATCACAGGAAATGAAGGAGAAGCACAACTTCTGTATATAGATTTACATCTGATCCATGAAGTAACTTCACCACAGGCTTTTTCAGGACTTAGAATAGCTGGGCGTAGTGTTAGAAGACCTGACTTAACTTTTGGAACTATGGATCATAATACTCCGACTATTATGGCCGACAGATATAATATTGCAGATGAAACTTCAAAGGCACAACTTGAGGCTTTAAAAAGAAATTGTGAAGAATTTGGAGTTGAACTTGCTGATATGTTCAATGAAAGAAATGGAATTGTTCATATGGTAGGACCAGAATTAGGGCTTACTCTACCTGGAAAAACTGTTGTATGTGGAGATAGTCACACTGCAACACATGGAGCTTTTGGAGCTATAGCCTTTGGAATAGGTACAAGTGAAGTTGAACACGTTTTAGCTACTCAAACTCTATGGCAAAAAAAGCCTAAGACTATGGGAATTGAAATCACAGGAAAATTACAAAAAGGAGTTTATGCTAAGGACATAATCTTACATTTAATAAAGACTTATGGAATTGGTTTAGGTAATGGTTATGCTTTTTGAATTTTTTTGGAGATACTATAAAAAAAGTTTATCTATGGAAGAAAGAATGACTATTTGTAATATGGCTATTGAAGCTGGAGGAAAGTCTGGTATCATTGCCCCTGACGAAATCACTTTTTGAGTATATAAAAAGGAAAAAGAATTCTCTCCTAAAGATGAAGAACTGGAAAAAGAAAAATTAAAGAATGGAAAGAGCTTTATACAGATGATGTATCAGCTTTTGATGAATACATAAAGTTAGATGTTTCAAATCTTGTTACACAAGTTACTTGGGGAACAAACCCTGAAAATGGGAATGAATATCACTGATACCTTCCCTGAAATAAAAAGACTTAAACTATGAAAAAAAGCATATAAGTACATGGATTTAAAAACCTGGAGATTCTCCTAAAAATATTAATTTAAAAGCATATTTTCATCGGTTCTTGTACTAATGGAAGGTTGAGTGACTTAGAAGTTGTAGCTAAGATTGTTAAAGGTAAGAAAGTTCACCCTAATATCAAAGCCGTTATAGTTCCAGGTTCTCAAATGGTTAAGAAACAAGCCGAAGAAAAAAAGGTTTTGCTAAAAATATTTTTTTAGATGCAGGTTTTTGAATGGAGAGAAGCAGGTTGTTCAACTTGCTTAGGAATGAACCCTGACTTAATACCAGGTGGAGAACATTGTGCCTCAACATCTAATAGAAACTTTGAAGGTAGACAAGGAAAAGGAGCTAGAACTCATCTTGTGAGTCCTGCTATGGCTGCAGCAGCTGCTATCCATGGACACTTTATTGATGTTAGAGAATTAGAGGAGGTGCAAGACTAATGAAACCTTTTATAAAATTTGAAGGAACTATTGTTCCTATAATGAATGATAATATTGACACTGACCAATTAATTCCTAAACAATATTTAAAAAAAGTACTGAAAAAAACAGGTTTTGGAAAGTATCTTTTTGATGAGTGGAGATATAAGGAAGATGGAAGTGATAATCTTGACTTCAATCTGAATAAGAGTGAATATAAAAAAAGGAACTATTTTAATCACAGGAGATAACTTTGGTTGTGGTTCTTCAAGAGAGCATGCTGCTTGGGCATTGCAAGACTATGGTTTTCATGTCATTGTAGCAGGAGGATATTCAGGAATATTCTATATGAACTGGCTTAACAACGGACATCTTCCAATAACTTTACCAAAAGAAGATAGAGATGAACTTTCTAAACTTCCTGGAGATGCAGTAATCACTGTTGACCTAGAGAATAATAAACTTAGTGCTAATGGGAAAGATTACTTTTTCAACTTAGAGGAATCTTGGAAAGAAAGATTGTTAAAAGGTTTAGATTCTATTGGTTTAACTCTTCAATATGAAGATAAAATCAAAGAATATGAAAAGGTAGGGAGGTAGTATGGAATATAAAATTGCAGTTCTAAAAAGGTGATGGTATAGGTCCTGAAATTGTTGATGTTACAACAAAAAGTTTTAGAAAAAAATTGGAGAAAAAAATTTAATCATAAATTTATTTTTTTACAAGAGGATATTTAGGGTGGAGAATCTATAGATAAATATGGAGTACCTCTATCTGATGAAACTATTGAAATATGTAAAAAAATAGTGATGCTGTTCTTTTAGGAGCAGTTGGTGGACCTAAGTGGGATAAAATTGAAGCTGAGCTAAGACCTGAAAAAGGACTTTTTAAAAAAATAAGAAAAAGAATTAGAAGTTTTTACTAATCTAAGACCAGCTATTCTTTTTAATGAGTTAAAAAAATGCTAGTCCATTAAAAAGAAGAAATTATTGGAGATGGACTAGATATAATGGTTGTTAGAGAGCTAACAGGTGGACTGTATTTTGGTCCTAAAAAAATACAGTGAAGAAGAAAGCCTCTGATACCCTTTGTATAAAAAGAGAAGAAATTGAAAGAATTACTAAAAAAAGCTTTTTGAAATTGCAAAGCTAAGAAGTAAAAAAATTAACAAGTGTGGACAAGCAAAAATGTTTTAGATAGTTCAAAACTTTGGAGAAAAAAATTGTAAATGAAATTTCTCAAGACTATCCTGAAGTTAAAGTTGACCATATGTATGTGGATAATGCAGCTATGCAACTTGTTATTAACCCAAGACAATTTGATGTTATTTTAACTGAAAAATACTTTTTGGAGATATTCTATCAGATGAAGCCTCTATGCTTACTGGTTCCATTGGAATGTTACCTTCTGCTAGTTTAGGTTATGGTAAAGTTGGTATTTATGAGCCTTGTCATGGTTCAGCACCAGATATTGCAGGACAAAAATATTGCCAATCCAATAGCAACAATATTATCTGCTGCTATGATGCTAAGATATTCATTTAATCTTAATGTTGAAGCTGATACAATAGAAAAAAAGCTATAGAAGAAGTTTTAAAAGATGGATATAGAACAGCAGACATCTATTCTGAGGGATATAAAAAAAGTTGGAACTATTGAAATTGGTGAAGAAATTATAAATAGGATATAGGACTAGCTATGGAAAAAAATTTTTATCATATAAAAAAATGTCTCTTTTTAGAAGAGATGGTAGAGAAATTTTTAAAAAAATATTAATTGGGAAATAAAAAAAGGTGAAAAATTGGGCTTTGCTTGGACTAAATGGTTCAGGAAAAATCTACTCTTTTATCTATGATACCTGCATATACTTTTTGCTACAAGTGGAGAAGTTTCAGTTTTTTTGAAAAGAAGTTTGGTACTTGTGTTTGGAGCAGAGGTTAAAGAAAAAAAGTTGGTTTTGTCAGTTCAAGTTTAAATACTTTTTTTCTGACAGTTTAAATAATCAAACTTTAAATAATATTGTTCTATCAGGAAAAATATAACTCAATAGGTATCTATCAAGAAATTACTCAAAAAGATAGAGAAAAAAAGCCAATAATATTATAAAAAGATTTTAAACTATCTCATTTGAAATTAAATAAATATATCACTTTATCTCAAGGTGAACAAAGAAAAAAACCTTACTTGCTAGAGCTTTTTATGAATGAACCTTCTCTTTTTAATCTTAGATGAACCTTGTTCAGGTCTAGATATAAGAGCAAGAGAAATATTTTTTTAAAAAAACTTTAGAGGAAAGTAAAAGTAAAATTCCATTTATCTATGTAACTCATCAGATAGAAGAAATAATCCCTTCTATTACTCATGTGGCTATACTAGATAATGGAGAAATAGTATCTCAAGGAAATAAATTTGAAGTTTTAACGGAAGAAAATCTATCAAAAACTTTATGGTATAGATTTAAAAAAATTGAATGGTCTAATAATAGACCTTGGCTAATTGTGAAATAATGTAATGTATAGGAGGATTTAGAAATGGCAGGAAATATTTTAGGAACAACAGTTTATTATGATGCAGATTGTAATTTACAAAAAAATTAGTAGGAAAGAAAAATCACAGTTTTTAGGTTATGGTTCTCAAGGACATGCTCATGCACTTAACTTAAAAAGAAAAATGGAATGGACGTTACTATCGGGCTTAGAAAAGATTCTAAGACTTGGTCTGTTGCTGAAGAAGCAGGATTTGTTGTAAAAAGAAACTGGAGATGCAGTTAAAGATGCAGATGTAGTTATGGTATTAATACCTGACGAAATTCAAGGAGATACTTATACTAATAGCATAGCTCCAAACTTAAAGAAAGGTGCTTATCTTGGATTTGGACATGGATTTAACATTCATTTCAAGAAAATTCAACCAAGAGAAGATGTAAATGTATTTATGGTTGCTCCAAAAGGACCTGGACATTTAGTAAGAAGAACTTTCCAAGAAGGAAGTGGAGTACCTTGTCTAATAGCTGTATATCAAGATCCTAGTGGAGATGCAAAAGATGTTGCTCTTGCTTGGGCTTCTGGTATTGGTGGAGGAAGATCAGGAATTCTTGAAACTACATTTAAACAAGAAACTGAAACTGACTTATTTGGAGAACAAGCTGTTCTTTGTGGAGGAATTACAGAACTTATCAAAACTGGATTTGAAGTTTTAACTGAAGCTGGCTATGATCCTGTAAATGCTTACTTTGAATGTTTACATGAAATGAAATTAATCGTTGACCTTATCTATGAAGGAGGACTTGCAAAAATGAGACACTCTATCTCTAACACAGCTGAGTATGGAGACTTCTTAACAGGTCCAAAAATTGTAACTACTGATACAAAGAAAGCTATGAAAGAAGTT
>BNJT01002475.1_pt1 | contig 92589 bp, 101 predicted proteins | sample 8540491 | NCBI WGS metagenome assembly BNJT01 (sample SAMD00202455, study PRJDB9452) | human saliva metagenome | host: Homo sapiens | reverse complement strand
TGCCAGCCAGTGCGCGCCGTAGCGGGTGAGGTTGTCCGGTGCCAGCACCCCTGTGCGCTCCTGCGGACGGATCGGGGACTGGCGTGGACCGCAGTCCGGATCGGCTGACATGGCTCCTAGTGTGGCACGCACCCGTGCCTCGCCGGGGTCGGCGGCCTCCAGCTGTCGCCTTTCTTCTATGACGCCCCGGCCGGCGCCCTTAGCGTTCTGGTCATGAGCAGCACCAACTACAACTGAGACATTCATCCGAGTCGCCGAGGACTGCCCGGCGCAGGACGCACAGGAGCCTCCTTCCGGCCCGGCGGGCAAGCCCCCGACGATCGCCCTCCTCCAGTACCGGCTCCTCAGCGAGCGCCCCTATGAGCTGACCTCCGACGACCTGCTGTTCGAGGTGCGTGCCATCCGTCAGAACATTGAGCCTCCGGAGCGGGCCGCACAGCGGGAGGCCTTCTTCGCCAAGCCCCAGGCCTGCCTGCGCTCCTCACCACTGGCCAAGCGCTACGGCTGGGGATTCCACCACGATGGCCAGGGCCGAGTGGCGCTGGTCCCCCTCGGCTCGACGCGCTACCAGGAGCTTTCGGAGGACTCCTCACTCACCCAGCTGAGAGCCATGCGCTCGCGCCGCGCCTCCTGAGGTGTTCAATCGTTCCGGTTCTCATGGAGGCCGGGAGACCGCCGGTCGTTCTCAATCGGGCGCTGGGAACTCATCCCCTGCGTAGCTGCGGCACCCGAGATCCGCTCATCACGGCCCCGTGGACCAGGGCCGAGACCAGGTAGACCACCCCGGAGGTCACCGCGATGACTCCGCCGGCGGATAGGCTGAGCCGCACCGCGATCAACAGCCCTGCCAGGGCCGTGGCCGCACCAAGAACAGGGGCGGCGATCAGCAGGTGCCGCATGGTGCGCGTCCACGGCGCCAGCGCGGCCGCGGGCGCGGCAATGAGTGCGATGGGTAGAATCGTGCCGACGGCGGGAACGAGCATCACGATGGTCAGGGTGATCATGACCATGACGGTTCCCTCGGCCCAGGCGGGGTTCAGCCCGCTGGCGCGGTAGCCCAGTGGGTCGAAGCTGTAGAAGGTGAGGAACCGCCCGGCCACCAAGAGCACGAGGACCGTCATCACCAGGACGGCGCCGACGGCGATGACGTCGACGTGGTTGACGTTGAGCACGGATCCGGCCAGGAAGGAGTCCACCTTGATCGGCAGCGGGGCGAACCACTTGTTGAGGAAGTAGCCCAGGGCGAAGCCGAAGGTGAGGACGACGCCGGCGGCCGACTGGGACGAGACCCCGGGCACCTGGGAGAGGCGCCGCATGAGCCAGATCATCGGCAGGCACATGAGGGCGGCCCCCACCAGCACCAGAGTGGACAGGAGGGTGAAGTCGGCCCGCTGACCGAGGATCACCCGCGAGAACCAGGCGGCTGCGACCACGCCGACGATCGCGCCCGGGAAGGTCGCGTGGGTGAGTGACTCGGTGAAGAAGATCCGGCGATGGACCAGTGCAAGCGCGCCCACGAGCCCGGCCAGCAGCCCCATGAGAACGACCTCGATGATGGGCAGCAGGAGGATGTCGAGACCGATGCTCATACTCGGACTCCTTCGGCCATCGGGGCAACAGCACTCGCCGCCCCCTCTGGTCCCCCAGCACGATCAACGGTGCCGTCCGCGCTCGCCGTCGTCGAGGTCGACACAGCTGTTGCGGACTGCGCCGAGCGAGCGCGCCGAGCAGGTCTGCGGAGCCTCTCGCGCACGGCGGCGACGCAGACGGCGAGCAGGAGGATCCCCGTCATCACCAGGGCCACGGTGGCCTGCGGGGAGATCGGCTTGTCGAGGGTCTCGGGCAGAGCCATGAGCAGCATGCCGAGGTAACCGCCGCCCTACACCAACAGCAATGGCGACAAGGACCATGGTGCGCACCCGGAAGGCGAGGATGCGCGCCGTCGCACCGGGGATGACGAGGTAGCCGATGACGAGGAGGATGCCCACCGCCGTCGAGGCGGAGACGACAGTGGCCGCGATGGCGGTGTTGAGGACCAGGTCGAGCATGAGGAGCCTCAGCCCGGAGGCCCGGGCACCGGTGCGGTCGAAGGCGTAGGCGACCTGCTCCTTCCAGGTCGCCACGATGAGCAGGAGCGCGACGGCGCACACGATGAGCGCCTGCGCGAGGCGCGCATCGGTGACCTCCAGCAGGCGCCCGAACATGAGGGCCTCGAGCTGGCCGGACATGTCGCCCTTGGCCAGGGACAGAATGAGCCCGATGGAGAAGAAGCTGGTGAGGACGACGGCGGTGCCGGCCTCGGATGCCTCACCCCGACGCGAGCGGTGGGAGACGATGGTCAGGACCAGGGCCGCGACGACGGCGACGACGGAGGCCGCCGGGATGATCGCGTCGATCCCCCAGTAGACGGCGCCGGCGACGATCCCGGGGAAGACGGCGTGGACCATGGCCTCGGCACTGAACTCGGCGCTGCGCAGGTTGACGATGACACCGATGACACCGGCGACGACGCCCAGAAGCACCACCATCACCAGGGGGCGGAAGAGGAAGGGGGCGTCAGCCAGGTCCGTGAGTCCGGGGACATTGACGGCCGCCAGGCGCAGCTGCTCGAGGGCCTGGCTGAAGAGCGTCATCGCGTCACTCATGACGGCTCCTGCGCCCCCGCGCCGGAGCGAAGCCCCAGCAGCCGAGTCGTGCCGTGGCCGCCGTAGGCTCGTCGATGTAGCGGGCCACGAGCACGTCGTCGCGCGGACCGAAGGCGATCTGCCGTCCGGCCAGGAGGGCCGCCTGCTCGCAGGTCTCCTGGGCCAGAACCAGGTCGTGGGTGGAGATGATCAGGGAGACGCCCTGCTCCTTGAGGTCGGTGATGATGGACAGCAGGGCCTCGCGGTTGGGCTGGTCCAGGCCGTTGAAGGGCTCATCGAGGAGGATGAGGCGAGGCCTGGCGGCCACGCAGCGCGCCACGAGGACTCGCTGCTGCTGACCGCCGGACAGGGTGCCGAAGCGCCGTTCGGCGCGGTCGGCCAGCCCCACGTTCTCGAGGGCCTCCAGCGCCCGACGACGGACCTCGGCGCCGGGGCGCCGCAGGATGCCGAGCTGGGAGTACATCCCCATCTGGACCACCTCCCGCACGGTGACGGGAAAGGTGGGGTCGAGGTCGCTGAGCTGGGGAACGTATCCGACGGACCCCCGTGGCGCTCTACCCGGTGCCGCCCCATTGACACGCACCCGGCCTTTGCTGACGGTCACCATGCCGAGCAGGGCCCGCATGAGTGTCGTCTTGCCTGAGCCGTTGGGGCCGACGAGGGCGAGGGCCTGCCCGGCCGGCACCTGACCGTCGACGCCGGTGAGCACGGTGGAGGAGCCGTAGGAGAAGGAGGCGCCCTCCAGGGTGACGACCGGTTCGGCGGTGGCGGTTGGGGTGGCAGGGGTGGTCATATCGGGAGCTCGATCACGGGGGTCTGTCATACGGTTCCTCACTTGACGTCGGACGCCTTGGGGGTCCATTGGGCGAGGTCGGCGGGGATCTCGGAGACCGTACCGCCCCAGGCCTTGGTGAGGTTGGAGACGTTGTGGAGGATGGAACCGATGTAGGTCTCGCCGTCGGATCCGGGGGTCCCCAGGGAGTCGCCGTAGAGGGCCTCGTCACCGATGACCGCCTTGACTCCGGCGACCTCGGCGACCTTCTGGACGGACTTGGGGTTGTTGGAGTTCTCAGCGAAGATGGCCACGGCCCCGGAGGCCTTGACCTTGTCCGCGGTCTCCTTGATCTTGTCGGCGGTGGCGTCCTGCTGGGCGTTGAAGTCGGACAGGGCGGCGCCCTCGAACTTCACGCCGAACTCCTTGCTGAAGTAGCCGAAGGCGTCGTGGCTGGTGAACAGGACCCGCTTGTTCTGGGGCACCGAGTTGAGTGAGGCGGTGGCCCACTCGTCGAGCTTCTTGAGCTTGGCGACGTAGGCGTCCACGTGGTTGCGGAAGACGCCGGCCTGGTCGGGGGCGGCCTTCTCCAGGGCGGCACCGATGTTGGTGACCTGGACGATGGCGTTCTTCGGTGAGGTCCACACGTGCGGGTCGAAGCGGAACTCGGGCTCGCTCTCGCCCTCCTCCGGGGGGGAAGGGCCACTTGGCAACCTCGACCTTGGCGCTGCCTCGGTCGACCTTGTAGGGCTTGGCCTCCTCCTTCTTCTTCTGGGCCGCCAGGTCATCGACGTCGGCGGCCCCGGCGACCCCGGAGGTCACCACCATGGTGCCCTTGAAGCCGGTGGAGTCGACGGCGGAGTCCAGGAAGTGCTCGAGGTCGACGCCGGAGACGAAGAAGAGATCCGCCTCGGACAAGCCTTGGACTGGGCCGTGGTCATGTCGTGCTCATGCGCTGAGGCGTTGGGGGCCAGCAGGCAGGTGAGCGTGAGGTGGGACGTGGCCTTGGCTGCGTCGGCTCCGAAGTGCTGGGTCTTGCCGTCCGCGCCGGTGCGGTCGAAGGAGAGATCACTGGAGGCGTCGCCGCTGGCGAGCTGGGTGATGTAGTCGCAGATCTGCGTCGTGGAGGCGACCGCCTTGATCGTTCCCGCGGCGTCGGCCGAGGTCGAGCTGTGACCACAGGCAGCCAGGGCGGGAGCGGACAGGGCGAGGCAGGCGAGCGCCGCGGCGCTGCGGCGACTCATACTGGGTATGGTTCTCATAGAGCCGAGTATAGTTTCGGGAGACCCGAAACTTGGCAAGTTGAGGCGATCCTTCCTGCTGCATACCGAAGGGGACGACGACGGGCCCGGCTGCATGCCGGGCCCATCCGTGAGGTGCGGTGACGTGCGACGACGCACGGTTCCCTTCAGTCCGCCAGCCCCTCCAGGACGGCGGCGCTGGCGGACAGGCCCAGGCGGTTGGCTCCGGCCTCGACCATGGCCAGGGCGTCGGCGGCGGTACGGATGCCGCCGGAGGCCTTGACGCCGAGGCGCTCTCCCACCGTGGCGCGCATGAGGGCGACGGCGTGGGTGGAGGCGCCGCCGGCGGGGTGGAAGCCGGTGGAGGTCTTGACGAAGTCGGCCCCGGCGGCCTCGGCGGCGCGGCAGGTGGAGACGATCTCCTCATCGGTGAGGGCGGCGGACTCGATGATGACCTTGAGGACGGCACTCCGGCAGGCCTCGCGCACGCCGCGGATATCGGCCTCGACGGCGTCGGCGTCGCCCTCCTTGACGAGCCGGAGGTTGACGACCATGTCGATCTCCTCGGCGCCCTTGGCCAGGGCGTCGGCGGCCTCGGCGGCCTTGACAGAGGTGGCGTGGGCGCCGGAGGGGAAGCCGCAGACGGTGGCCACGTGCAGGTCGTCGGGCACCTCCAGCGGCAGGAGGCTCGGGGAGACGCACACGCTGTAGGTGTTCAGGTCCGCGGCCTCGGCGATGAGCGCATCGACCTGGGCGGTGGTGGCCTCAGGCTTGAGGAGGGTGTGGTCGATGAGGCGGGCGATCCGGGTGCGCGTGGTCATGGGGATCCTTTCAAGAGCGTTCACCCCATCATGGACCGACCCGCCTGATGCGGCAAAGCACCACGCGATGCCCCACCAACGCTGGAATCACAGATGAGAGAGGACGTTCACGATGTTTCCGTCCGCATCCCGAAAGAAGAAACGACGCACTCCCCACTCCTCCACAGCGAGTCCATGCACGATCTCCCAGCCGTTCTCCCGAGCGATCCGGTAGGCGTCATCCAGATCATCCACCTCGATGGAGACCGCCGGGTTGACAGGAGCAGTGGGATCCGAGGCGATCAAGCTGATTTGGATGGAACGATCTCCTGGCGGGGACAGGGTGGCGATCCAGCCATGATTCATGACCACCTCCATCCCGGTGAGGCGACGATACGCTTCAATGGCAGCATCAAGATCGCGCACAGTGATGAGTGGCATGGCTCGCCGTGTCGACATGGATATCACTCCCACACAACTGGTACTCGTCATGGATTGTTTTCGGGCGCGATGACGGCGAGGACGCGGGGCCAGTTGCCGAGCTCACGGGGGCCGGGGCGGTGCGGATCACGCGGGGCGATCAGGTCGAGGGGGCGCACGGATCCGCGGGAGGGCTCGTAGATGTGCGCGCCCCTCACCGGGGTCCTCCTTCCCGATGGTCCGCCAGGGCAGGGCCAGGACGTAGTGGCGGGGCACGGCCGGGGTCCGCGCCAGGGACGCGCGCAGCCGCGCCCTCGCCGTGGGCTCGCCCTCAGCGAGGGGTATCGAGCACGAGCGGGCCGCCGGTGACCAGGACGACCGGGAGTCCGCCTGCCAGCGCCTCACGGATCGAGGCGACCTCACTGCCCCAGGCGGGGCGGCGGTCGTTCACCCACCTCACCGTGTAACGACGGCGCCCGCCACCCGGGGTGCAGGCGCTCGCGATCTCGGTCATCTGCCGGGCCACGGACCAGGGCGTGGAGCCCAGCGCCTTCGGCCAGGGCAGGACCCCCAGACCGCGGACATTCATGGCCCGCTGGATCCGCACCTGCTGGCGGGACAGGACGGAGACCAGCTGCTTGCCCTCCCGGCCGGATGGCGAGGCGGTCATCTCCTGGGCGAGGTCATCCGTCACCGCTGCGCGCTCGCCAGGGGCCAGGAGCAATCGGGTCGCCAGGAGGCAGGTGGGCCCGCAAGTGGTGCCGTCGGTCTGGGTCAGGGTGATGGCCTGGCCCGCCTGGGTGAGGCGGCCCACTCGCAGCCGGGAGTTGACGGCCCGGGCGACGATGGCCGGCTCCGTCTGCCGGGACGCGGTCATCCGATGCGCTCCAGGATGACGCCGCGCTCCCGGCGGGCCGCGGCGTCGGCCGCCTGCGGGGAGCCGGCCTCGGAGATGACGATGCCGCCGGCGAGCGCCTCCCGGGCACGGGTGAAGCGCTCAGGTGTGGCAGTGTGCAGGGTGAGCAGCGGCTGGCCGGCGCGCACCTCGTCGCCCGGCTTGGCGTGCATGGTGACGCCGGCGACGGCCTGGACCGGGTCCTCCTTGCGGGCCCGTCCGGCCCCGAGGCGCCAGGCGGCCACCCCGACGGCGAGGGCGTCCAGGGTGGTCAGGACCCCGTCGGCCGGGGCGGTGACGGTCTCGGCCTCCGGGGCGAGGGGCAGGGGCGCGTCCGGGTCACCTCCCTGACGGGCGACCATGTCGCGCCAGACGTCCATGGCGCGCCCGTCGGCCAGGGCGGCGCGGGCCTGGCCCTCCTCGACGGGTCTGCCGGCGGCGGCGCACATCTCCAGGGCCAGGGCCACGGTGAGGTCGACGACGTCGGCTGGTCCCCCGCCGGCGAGCACCTCGAGGGACTCGGCGACCTCGAGGGCGTTGCCGGCGGTGAGCCCGAGCGGGGTGGACATGTCGGTGAGCAGGGCGCGGGTGGTCACGCCTGCGTCGGTGCCCAGGGCCACCATGGTGGAGGCGAGCTCGCGGGCCTGGTCGATCTCCTTCATGAAGGCGCCCGAGCCGACCTTGACGTCCAGGACGAGGGCGCCGGCGCCCTCGGCGATCTTCTTGGACATGATCGAGGAGGCGATGAGGGGCACGCAGGAGACGGTGGCGGTGGTGTCGCGCAGGGCGTAGAGGCGCTTGTCGGCAGGGGCCAGGCCCGTCCCGGCGGCACAGACGACGGCGCCGGGGCCGTCGGCGCCGAGCATCGACAGGATCTCCTCGCCCGTGAGGTCGGCCCGCCAACCGGGAATGGACTCCAGCTTGTCCAGGGTCCCACCGGTGTGCCCGAGCCCGCGTCCCGACAGCTGGGGGACACTCACGCCGAAGACGGCCACGAGTGGTGCCAGCGGCAGGGTGATCTTGTCCCCCACTCCCCCGGTGGAGTGCTTGTCCGCCGTGGGTCGGGGCAGGCCGGAGAAGTCCATGCGCTCCCCGGAGGCGATCATGGCGTCGGTCCAGCGGGCGATCTCGGCCCGGCTCATGCCGCGCAGGTAAATGGCCATAGCCAGGGCGCTCATCTGCTCCTCGGCGACGACACCACGGGTGTAGGCGTCCACGACCCAGTCGATCTGGGCATCGGTCAGGGCGGCGCCGTCGCGCTTGGCGGCGATGATGTCGACGGCGTCGAAGGGCTCGACGGACGGGGGTGCGGCGGGGACGGTCATGGGGCTCTCCTCCATCTGTGGCTGCTGGTCAGCCGGCCCTCAGCTCTGCTGGCCGACGACGCGTTCGACGTCGGCGGCGGTGAAGCGGTCGGGCAGGACTTCGTCGATGCTCATCATCCCCGAGGGCATGGCCAGCACCATACCGTCGGCGGCGTGCTCGCTCAGGAGCTGGCGGCAGCGCCCGCACGGCGCGAGGGCCCGGCCGTGGGCGTCCACGCAGGAGAAGGCGACCAGGCGCCCTCCTCCGGTGCGGGTCAGCTCGGAGACGAGGCCGCACTCGGCGCACAGGGTGACGCCGTAGCCGGCGTTCTCCACGTTGCATCCCGAGACGAGTCGGCCGTCGTCGACCAGGGCAGCGGCGCCGACCTTGAAGCGGGAGTAGGGGGCGTAGGCGTGGGTCATGGCCTCCACGGCGAGCTCGTGCAGGGCCCGCCAGTGGGCGTCGATCAGATCGGTGGGCGCGATGCTGCTCACGGGTAGGGCACCCCCTCGGCTGCCGGCGCACGCACCTTGCCCACGAATCCGGCCACCGCCAGGATCGTGACGATGTAGGGGATCATGGAGATGATGTCGGGTGAGACCGAGCTGCCGATGACCGGCAGGGTCTGGGCCACGGAGGTGGCGAAGCCGAAGAGCAGGGCCGCCCCCAGGGATCCCAGGGGCCGCCAGGCGCCCAGGATCATGGCGGCCAGGGCGATGTAGCCGTTGCCCGCGGTCATGTCGTTCTCGAAGGACAGGCCCGATCCGACGGTGAAGAAGGCCCCCACCCAGTCCCGCGAGCGCCCCGGCCAGGGCCAGGTTGGTCACGCGGGTGCGCATGACGTTGATGCCGACGGTGTCGGCGGCCTTGGGGTGCTCACCGCAGGCCCGCAGCCTCAGCCCCCAGCGGGAGCGGAAGAGCATGACGGACAGGACCGCCACGGCCGCGTACATGAGGTAGACGAGGATCGTCTGGCGGAAGAGGACCGGCCCGATGATCGGGATCCGGGACAGCAGCGGCACGGCCAGGGTGGGCAGCCGCAGGGCCCGGTTGAGGCTGGGGCTGGAGGACAGGAAGGTGGAGAACAGGAAGCCGGTGAGCCCGGAGACCAGGACGTTGAGGACGACGCCGACGACGATCTGGTTGACCCGGTAGCGCAGTCCGAACAGGGCCAGCAGGAGGGCCACGAGGACTCCGGCCACGGGGGCGGCCAGGAGCCCCACCCAGGGATTGGAGCATGCCGAGGCGACGACGGCCCCCAGGAAGGCCCCGCCCAGGAGCTGGCCCTCGATGGCGATGTTGATGGTGCCCGAGCGCTCCCCGATGATCCCGGCGAGCGAGCCGTAGACGAGGGGGACGCTCAGTCCCAGCGCGGAGGACAGGATGGTCACCAGGGGGATGACGCCGCGGCTTCCGGCCCCGGCCCAGGCCAGGAAGGCCAGGACGAATCCGATGCCGATGAGGACGGCGGCCCAGGTCGGGATCCTGCTGCGGCGCCGGGCCCGGTCGAAGGCGACGGCTGTGGCCGCCGCGACGATCACGGCGGTGGTGAGGATGACCAGGCGTGCGTTGAGCTCGGGGGCCCCGAGCTGGAAGAGGTCGGAGGAGGCGGTGAGGTCGAAGGTGGTCGAGCCGCGGGCCCCCAGGGCCATGAGCCCCTGCAGGAGGAGCACGACGACGCCGGTGATCGGGATCTTCAGATCCATGGGCGCAGCCGCCGCGGGCGCGGAGGCATCCGGGGTGGTCGCGGCGTGAGCATCGGTGGAAGCGGTTGATGCGCTCATGGCTCAGGCCTCCTTCGCGGCGGGAGCGGCCGGGGCTGCGGCCGGCACTGAGGCGGGGGACGGATCGGTGCCGCCGAGGGACTCTCGGCGCTCCGGGAGCCGGAAGATGGCCCGGATCAGAGGCGGTGCGGCGATGAACAGCACGATCGTGGACTGCAGGACCAGAACGATCTTGATGTGGGTGCCCGGTGCCGCCTGCATGGCGGTGCCACCGGCGCGCAGCGCCCCGAAGAGCAGGCCGGCCAGCACGGTCCCCACGGGACGGGAGCGTCCCAGGAGCGCCACCGTGATGGCGTCGAAGCCGATGGTGCCCACGACGGACTCGTCCATGCTCTTCTGGGTGCCCAGAACCGGCGCAGTGGCGGCCAGCCCGCACAGGGCGCCGGAGATCATCATGACCAGGCTCGTCACCCAGGGCACGCTCATGCCGGCGGTGCGGGCGGCGTCGGCGTTGAGGCCGGTGGCCCGCAGCTGGAAGCCGAGGCGGGAGCGCTCCATGAGCCACCACACGGCCACGGCGACCAGCAGGGCCAGGAGGAATCCGGCGTGGAGGCGGAAGGAGTGGCCGGCCAGTGAGGGGTACTGGGCGGTGTCCGCCACAGTCAGGGACTTGCGGTTACCGGTCTCTCCCTCACCGTTGAAGGCCTTAAGGCTGAGCACCTGGGACAGCAGGTGGGCGGCGATCGAGTTGAGCATGATCGTCACGATCACCTCGTTGGCCCCGGTGCGGGCCTTGAGGACGCCGGCGATGCCACCCCACACCAGTCCGCCCAGGGCAGCCCCGATGACAGCCACGAGCAGGTGGGCCACCGGCGGCAGGTTCCAGACGATGCCCGCGTAGCAGGCCGTGATCGCCCCGAGGATCATCTGCCCCTGGCCGCCGATGTTGAACAGGCCGGCGCGGAAGGCCACCGCTATGCCGAGCCCGGCGATGATGAGCGGGGTGGCGTTGGTCAGGGTGTCCGTGATGGGGCGGATCATGCGCACGCCCGTGGTGGCGCGCCAGTCGAGGACGGCACCGCGCAGCAGGGAGCTGTAGGCTCGCTCAGGGTGGAGGCGGTGGCGTGGAGGAAGTCGCCGGGGCGGTTGAACAGGTAGGTGGCGGTGTAGCGCACCTCGGAGTCGGCCGCGAGGATGAGGATCGAGCTGAGGATCAGGGCGGTCAGGACCGCGAGCAGCCCGACGACGGCCGGTGAGGAGGCGATCTGCCGCAGAAGGGCGGCCTGGCCTGCAGGCCGACTGCCTGACGGGCCGCCCGGGCCTCGCTCGCCCCGCTCTTCGGACGGGGGCGTCGGGGTCGGTTCGATGCTGGAGCCGGTGGTGGGGTTGCTCATCGTGTCTGCTCCTGAGGGTCGAGGGCCTGCTCGGCGGGGGTGCCGGCCATCATGAGGCCCAGGGCGTCGCGGGCGGTGTCGGCGGGGACGGTGCCGACGATCCGTCCGCGGTACATGACGGCGATCCGGTCGGCCAGGGCGTAGATCTCGTCGAGCTCGGAGGAGATGATGAGGACGGCGGTGCCGGTGTCTCGCTCGGCGACGATGCGCTGGTGGACGAACTCGATGGAGCCCACGTCCAGGCCACGGGTGGGTTGGGAGGCGACGAGGACCTTGAGGGGCCGGGAGAGCTCGCGGGCGAGGATGGTCTTCTGCTGGTTGCCTCCCGAGAGGGTCGAGATGGCGTCTCCAACGTCGGTGACACGCACGTCGAACTCCTCGCGCATCCGGTGGGCGGCGTGGCGCACGCGCGTCGGGGACAGTGACGGGCCCCGCCCCAGGGAGGGGTCGTCGTAGCGGTCCAGGACCATGTTCTCGGCGACGGAGAGCTCTGCGACCATGCCACCGGTGGCGCGGTCCTCGGGAACGAAACCCAGTCCGGCTCGCAGGCGTCGGCGCACCGTGTGGCGGGTGACGTCATGACCGTCGAAGGCGATGGAGCCGGCGGTGGGCGCTCGCAGCCCGAGGATGACCTCGCTCAGCTCGGTCTGACCGTTGCCCTGGACGCCCGCGATGGCGAGGATCTCACCGCCTCGCACATGCAGATCGATGTCCTCGAGCAGGACGGTGCCGTCCTCCACGAGGCTGATGCCCTCCAGAGCGAGCCCGTCGTCCCCGGGATCGGCCGGTGGCTTGTCGACAGTCAGGGAGACGTCGTGGCCGACCATGAGACCGGCGAGCTCGGCGGCCGAGGCGGTGGGCTCGGCGGTGCCGACGACGCGGCCACGGCGGATGACGGTGATGGTGTCGGCGACCTCGCGGATCTCCCGCAGCTTGTGAGTGATGAAGACGATGGAGGTGCCCGAAGCCTTGAGCTCGCGCATAATGGTGATGAGCTCGTCGGTCTCCTGCGGGGTGAGCACGGCGGTGGGCTCGTCGAGGATGAGGACCTTGGCGTCTCTGGCCAGGGCCTTGATGATCTCCACGCGCTGCTGGACGCCCACGGGCAGGTCCTCGATGAGGGCGTCGGGGTCGACGTCGAAGCCGAAGCGGCGGGAGATCTCGGTGACCTTGGCCGCGGCGGCGCCGGCGTCGAGGATCCCCAGCGGTCCGACAGACTCGTAGCCCAGGGCGACGGACTCGGCCACGGTGAAGACGGGCACAAGCATGAAGTGCTGGTGGACCATGCCGATGCCGGCGGCCACGGCATCGCCCGGACCGGAGAAGGTGACGGGCTCGTCATCGATGAGGATCTCTCCGGCGTCGGGCCGGTGGAGACCGTAGAGGACGTTCATGAGCGTGGACTTGCCCGCACCGTTCTCACCCAGGAGGGCATGGATCTGGCCGGGTTCGACGGTTAAGTCGATATGGTCGTTGGCCACGAGCGGCCCGAAGGCCTTCGTGATCCCGCGCAGCTCAAGCTTCACAACAGGCTCGCTTCCGGGTGGCGGTGGAGGCTCGGGGCGCCGGCCCCGGCCGAGCGTTCAGGAGGGGTCGTATGGGGTGGAGACGTCGAGGGAACCGTCGATGATCTGGCCTCGCAGCTCCTCGAGCCTGGCCTTGACCGACGCCGGTACCCGGGAGTCGAAGTCGTGGAAGGGTGCGGCGGCCACCCCGTTGTTCTTGAGGGTCCCGATGTAGGGCTCGGAGGAGAACCTCCCCTCGGAGGCGTTCTTGACGGTGTCGAAGACCGAGTTGCCGATCTCCTTGACCACGGAGGTCATGATGACGCTGCCGTCACCGGATGAGATGTAGCCGTCGGAGTCGACCCAGATGACGGCGTTGGTGCCACCGACGTCGTTCTTCTGGCGCACGGAGGACAGCGTGCCCTGGCCAACGGGGCCGGCCACCGGCATGATGACATCCGCGCCCTGGGAGATGAACTGCTCGGTGATGGCCTGACCCTTGGCGGCGTCGGTGAAGTTGCCGACGAAGGAGCCGCCCTTGCCGGTGGTGGTGTCCCAGCCCTTGACCTGGACCGAGGCACCGGTGTCCTTGTTGTAGCGGGCCACTCCTTTGGCGAAGCCGTCCATGAAGATCTGGACGGTGGGCAGGGGCTTGCCGCCGTAGGTGCCCACGACCCCGGTGCGGGAGGTGCCGGCGGCGGCGTATCCGGCCAGATAGGCGGCCTCGGCCGTCTTGAACAGCAGCGGCTTGGTGTTGGGCAGATCAGCGGGCTTCCCGTCGGCGCCGATGAAGGAGGCGTCGATGAGGGCGAACTGGACGTCGGGGTTGGCCTTGGCCGACTCGGTCAGGTCGGCGGCGATGTTGAAGCCGACGCCGATGACGAGCTTGCAGTTCTGCTGGATGAGCGCGTAGATGTTGGTGGCGTAGTCGGCGGAGTTCTCCGACTGCACGGCGATGGTCTTGACTCCCAGCTCCTTGCCGGCCCGGTCCAATCCCTTCTTGCCGGACTCGTTGAAGGAGTGGTCGTCGAATCCGCCCTCATCGGAGAGCATGCAGGCGGTGAAGTCATTGGCGCCCTCGAGGTTGCGGGTGGGCCGCTGCGCCGGCGGCGTCCCGCAGGCGGCCAGGACCAGGGCCAGGGCCGCGCCGAGTGTCATCGCGGAGCAGGCCTTCTTCATGGAAACCTCCGTGGTTCTCAGGTGCGACGGGGGACACATCCGGGTGCAAGGATAAGCGAAAGCCTCTCATTCCCACACCACCCGTTCCACCAGGATGACCTCGGGATCGTCGTGGTTTCGCTGAGGGGCCCGGCACCAGAGGAGTCTCTATCTTCCGGCGCAGGGCGTCTCAAGGGGCCAGCGGCTCCAGCGGTTCCAACGACAGCTGTGCCCGCGGTGCAGGGGTACTGCTAGAGCAGGTCCTCGCGACCGGCCGCCTTCAGGGCGTCGACGACGCCCTTGACGCCCTGGGCGCGCTCGGGAGTGGTGACCAGGAGGGCATCGGGAGTATCGACGACGACAGTGCCCGGCACCCCCAGGAGCACCACCGTGCGTCCGGACGTGGAGGCGATGAGGGCGCCGTCGGAGTCGAGGGCCCGAATCTCTGCGCGAGGGGCCGCGGGGGCGGCATCGCCGGTGCCGGCAGATCCGTCGACGTCGTTGAGCACGCCGGCCCCTGCCGCTGTCCCCTCGGTGCGCGGCGGGACGAGGTCGGTCAGGGCGTCGAAGCCGCCGACGTCGTTCCAGCCCATGGAGACCGGCACGGTGGCCACTCCCCCGGCGGCGGCCACCGGCTCGGCGATGGCATGGTCGATGGCGATCTTCTCCAGGGCGGTCCAGCGCTCGGCCAGGACCTCCTCGCGCTCGGGGGTGTCCCAGACGGCGGCGATGGCCTCAATGCCCTGGGCCAGCTGGGGCCTGAGCTCGGCCAGGTGGTCCAGAAGGATGCCGGCGCGGACCACGAACATGCCGGCGTTCCAGCGGTAGTCGCCGGCGGCCAGGTAGGCGGCGGCGGTATCGGCATCCGGCTTCTCGGTGAAACCCAGGACGCGGTGTCCGTCGGGGGCCCCGGGCACGTCGGTGGGGTCGCCCGCGTGGATGTAGCCGAAGGCGGTCGAGGGGCCGGTGGCCTCGATCCCGATGGTGACCACCCAGCCCTGCTCGGCCAGGAGGGCGGCCTGGCGGACCGCGTCGGCGAAGGCGGCTCGGTCTGCCACGGTGTGGTCGGCGGCGAAGGAGCCGACGACGGCGTCTCGTCCGTGGCGGTGGGCGATGACGGCGGCGGCCAGGCCGATGGCCGCCATGGAGTCGCGCGGGGAGGGCTCGGCCAGGAGGTTGTCGCGCGGGATGCTCGGGAGCTGGTCGGCGACGGCGGCGATGTGGGCGACGCCGGTGACGACCGTCGTGGTGGCGGTCAGTGGGGCCAGGCGCTCGACCGTGTCCTGCAGGAGGCTGCGACCGGCCCCGGTGAGATCGAGGAGGAACTTGGGGCGGTGACGCCGGCTGAGCGGCCACAGCCGGGTGCCCGCGCCGCCGGCGGGGATGATGGCGTGAATGGCCGGCGCCGAGCCGTCGGAGGGACCCGAGCCGCTGAGATTCGCGGCCTGAGTGGAGCCGCCAGGGTTACCAGAAATGTCAGTCACCGGCACAGGCTATCGCCCCGGTCCGCTGTCTGTTCACCAGGTCTGACTCAAGGCCGCAGCGAGACTCAATCTTCAGGGGATCGACACCGGGGGGACGTAGTCGGGGTGCGCCGTCGGGTCCGCCTCGAGGCTGCCGGTGATGGACTGGCGGGGCCAGGTCAGGGTCTCGGGCACGGAGAGCGTCACGTAGTTGGGGCGCTCGTGGGCGTGGACCTCGTCGGGGTGGTCGACGTCGCGGGGCAGCGGGGGTTGGCCATCCAGGCCGCCATGAGCAGCACGACGCGGCTGGTCAGGTGCAGCCACAGGATGAGGACGGCGATGGCCGCGAAGGAGGCCATCAGCGGGTTGCGCGTCACCGATCCGACCGCTCCGGTTCCCACCTGGCGCAGCGCGCCCAGGGCGAAGGCGCCCAGCATGCAGCCCTGCACCAGGTCGCGTCGGGGAGGACGGATGCCGCACACGGTGATGAGGAGCACCAGGACACCGGTGTCGATGAGGAAGGCGAGCAGGAGCGTCATCACCCACGTCCCGGTTCCGGTCAGCGACTGCGGCAGGCCCAGGGAGCGACCGACGTTGCCCGACAGCGTCGTCGTCACCACCGAGGCGACGGCGGTCACCAGCACTCCGGCCACGATGACGAGGAACCCCGCGATATTCGCCAGCTGCCCGATCACCGGTCTCATCACGGGGTTGACCAGTCCGAACATGGCCCGCAAGGCGATCTTGAGAGTACCCATGAGGCTGATGACCGAGTAGATGAAGGCCCCGGCCGCCAGCACCGATCCCAGGTTGAGCGCCGAGGTGAGCGTCAGCTGCTCGACCGAGACCAGCCCCTTTCCGTTGCCGGTGTCGATGACACCGGGCAGCAGAGAGTTGATGGAGTCCACCACGGCCGCCCGGATGGTGGGGTGCTGACCGAGCATCGCCATGAGCATGCTCACGCTGATGACGAGTACGGCGAAGACCGAGAACATGCCCGTGTAGGCGATCCCTCCGGCCATGAGCGCACCGCGCGCCGTGCCGTAGCGGATGAGGGCCCGGCCGACCCGCGTACGCCGCCCGGCCGCCAGCAGCTCCTTGGCGCGCTCAATCACACCGAGACCACCGGAGTCGCCCGGGGCACCGATGCTGCGGGCGCCTCGGTGTCAGCGGAGGTGCCGGAGGCCAGGGAGCCCCCGAAGGCGAAGGAGGCGACCACGTCCCAGCCTTCCTCCGAGGCCGAGAACCCGCTGCCGCTGTGGTGAGCGGCGGGTCGGCTACGGTGGCGGTAGAGATGAAGCTCGGTGACGGTGAAGTCCATGGTCAGGTCCGCGCCCTTCCTTGCCGCGGTGTCAAGGCCGTCCTCGGCGACCTCGTGGGCCAGGGTCACGTGCGGGTGGAAGGGGAAGCTGAGCGAACGGGCCAGGGGCCCCCGGCGGTCGCGGACCCGCGCCTGAAGACGGTCGCAGTCCTCGGCGCCGCTGCACAGACCGAGGTAGACCACGGGGCTGACGGGCCGGAAGGTGCCGACCTCGTCCAGACGCACCTCGAACGGACTCGTCCCGGCGGCCACGTCGCGCAGGTGCCGCATGACCTCATCGAGGGAGTCGACGTCGACGACCGTGGGCGGCAGCAGCGTGATATGAGGCGGTACGACCTCGGCCAGAGGATCCCCGGCGGCCTCCCGCACCGCTCGCACCTGGGCGGCGTAGTGGGAGGGCAAGGCGATGGCCACACCAATGACGCACTGGTGCGCGTCTGGTGCGGGGATCTGCATGACTCCTGTGCTCCTACGGGATGACTGGCTGATCGGGCTGATGTGAATTCCTGCGTCCGGAGAACGCATGCCCATGAGGGCGACCCGAACACATTACCGTGTCACGCCCCTGTTATCCCAACCGGGAGCGCGGCACGAGCGGGATAAGTGTGCCATGACCGACCGAACGGGTGGAACAGCGGCACCGCCGCCGCCTGTGCGACTCTGTGCGGGAACGTGCGGACATGGGGTTTTCAGCGCCGAGGTCTGGCAGACTGGCCCCATGCAACCCGGCCCCTCAGCCTCCGCCATCGGATCGCCCCGCCCAGCGCCGATGCTCGCGCGTCAGCGTCAGGAGCACATCCTGGAGCGGGTCGCAGCCACCGGTGGGGTCCGCGTGGCCGACGTCGTCGAGGAGCTGGGGATCTCCGAGATGACCGTGCGCCGCGACATCACCGAGCTCGTCACCCAGGGGCTGGTCGAACGCGTCCACGGCGGGGCGGTGGCGGCCGGCCCCACTACCCTCGAGCCGCGATTCACTGCCAAGTCGACTCTCAACCTGGAGGCCAAGCACCGCATCGGCCAGGCCGCGGCCGCCATGGTCCGCCCCGGGGACTCCCTGGCGCTGTCGGCCGGGACCACCACGCTGGCGCTCGCCCAGGCCCTGACCGAGCTGGAGCACTTCCCCACCCTGACCGTCATCACGAACTCGCTGCCCGCCGCTCAGGTGCTCTTCGATGCCGCCGACGCTGCCCGCGCCGAGAACCGCGACGCCCCCACGGTGGTCATCACCGGAGGCGAGCGCACGCCGTCGAACGCCCTGGTGGGGCTGGTGGCCGTCGACGCGCTGCGCACGATGCGCGTGGAGTGGGTCTTCCTGGGGGCCCACGGCTTCACTCCCGAGGCCGGGCTCATGACACCCAACCTGCAGGAGGCCTCTGCCAACCAGGCGCTGGTCGCCGCCGGGCACACGGTGGTGGCCACGCTGGACTCCTCCAAGTGGGGGGTCCTGGGGCTGCGCTCCTTCTGCGCCACCCGGGACATTGGAGTCCTGGTGACCGAGGCCGAGCCCGACGCCGACGGCATCGACGCCCTGCAACAGGCCGGCACCCGCCTGACCATCGCCACCTGACCCCAGCCCGCACCATTCCTTCCACAAGCTGTCCACTCACTCACACGAACACCCCATCACAGGAGACCACGATGACCAACGATGCTCCCGTCTTCGCCCCCGCACTCAGCCCGAAGGAGGGCGCCGAGGCCGCGACCGCCCTGTTCCGCGAGGTCTTCGAGGCTGAGCCCGACGGGGTCTGGTACGCCCCCGGACGCGTCAACATCATCGGCGAGCACACCGACTACAACGGCGGCCTGGCCCTGCCCATCGCCCTGCCCCACCGGGCGCACCTGGCGCTGCGGCGCCGCGAGGACCGCGTCGTGCGCCTGGTCTCCCCCCAAACCCGGGAGAAGGTCGACGTCATGGACCTCGACACGATCGGCCCGAAGGGGACCCCCGGGGAGGTGGAGCACTGGGCCTCCTACATCGCCGGCGTCGCCTGGTCCCTGGAACGCGACGGCTTCGAGAACCTGCCCGGCTTCGACGCCGCCCTCGTCTCCTGCGTGCCCCTGGGAGGCGGACTGTCCTCCTCCGCAGCCCTGGAGTGCTCGGCGGCCGTCGCCATTGACGAGGTCGCGGGTCTGGGGCTGGCCGGAACGCCTGAGAAGCCTGACGACGCCGGGCGGGCCCGCCTGGTGACCAACTGCGTGCGCACGGAGAATGAGATGGCCGGTGCCCCCACTGGTGGCATGGACCAGTCGGCCTCCCTGCGCTGCCGCGAGGGCCACGCCCTGGAGCTGGACTGCCGCGACGGCTCGGTGACCCACGTGCCCTTCGACCTGGCCGCCGAGGACCTGGCCCTGCTGGTCATCGACACCAAGGCCAAGCACTCCCTGGATGACGGTCAGTACGGTGCCAGACGAGCGGCCTGCGAGCGCGCCGCCCAGATTCTGGGCGTCGAGCTTCTGTCGGACATCGCGATCGAGGATCTGCCTCAGGCCCTGGAACGGCTCTCCAGCACCGACGACGCCGACGACGCCGACGAGCTGGTCAAGCGCACCCGGCACGTGGTCACCGAGATCGACCGCACCCGTCGGTTGGTCGACCTCCTGCAGGACGGACGTCCCCTGCGCGGCGAGAAGCTCGCCGAGGCGGGCAGGCTCATGGACGCCTCACACGAGTCGCTGCGCGTGGACTACGAGTGCACCTGCCCCGAGCTGGACGTGGCCGTGGAGGCCGCTCGCGCCGCCGGCGCCCACGGAGCGCGCATGACCGGTGGCGGGTTCGGGGGCTCGGCGATCGCCCTGGTGGACGCCAAGGCCGTCCACGCCGTGGCCGCTGCCGTGGCACAGGCCTATGAGCGCGAGGGCTTCAACCCGCCGGCCTTCCTCGATGCGGTTCCCGCCGCCCCGGCCGGTCGACTTCCCTGATCCGCGCAGCACCGCCGGACAGCCCGCGTAGCCTACGGTGCTCAGCCCTCTCCAACCTCGGTTGGAGAGGGCTTTCAGCGTTCCTCCTCCAGGATGAGTTTAGACAAGCACCCCTGCCGTAGCCTTTGTCCGTATTAATCAGCAATTCGGGATCCCCACCGGGTTCTGATTCCGCTGCCTTCCATGGAGGATGCCGTGAAGCGCTTCGTCTGGCCCGCCCTCAAGACCCTCATCGCGGTGATCGTCGCCGTCGCCCTGGTGAAGATCGCCTTCTTCCCCTCGCAGAACGACGGCACGACCGCTGACATCTCCCCCCGGTTACGCCGCTGATGTCAAGACCGCCACCGTCGCCAAGGGCAATATCGCCAACAAGGTCGAGGTCAAGGGCCGTATCGTGCAGGATGCCACTGTCGAGGTCCAAGCCGACCTGGCCGGCGTGGTGGACTCGGTCGCCGTGGAGAAGGACAGCCAGGTCAACGCCGGTGACCCGCTGCTCTACATCAAGCACTCCGAGTCCCAGCCCCCGACGACCAAGACCGATGAGAACGGCAACGTCGCCCAGACGCCGACTGAGGACAAGGTCACCTGGTCCACGATCTACGCCCCCGTCAGCGGCACGGTGACCCCCAAGGTCATCAAGCAGCAGGAGACCGGCGTCGGCGTCGTCGTGGCCACCATCACCCCCTCGACCTACTCGGCCACCGGCACCGTCAGCGCGGCGCAGCAGTACCGGCTCACCAACGCCCCCACCACTGCGACCCTGACCCTGGAAGGCGGCCCGACCCCCCTTCAAGTGCAACAACCTCAAGGTCGGCACCAAGGCCTCCACCTCCACGACCACCGGTGGGGACGGCTCGACGACGACCACCTCCGGTGACGGCACCAGCGTGGAGATGCGCTGCGCGGTTCCCGGAGACCAGAAGGTCTTCGCGGGCATGCCCGCCACCATCAGCGTTGACGCGGGCAGCGCCTCGGACACCCTGATGGTTCCGGTCACCGCCGTGGAGGGCAAGGTCGGCTCGGGCTTCGTGTGGCTGGTGCCCGAGTCCGGCGACGCCTCCAAGGCAGTCAAGACCGCTGTGAAACTGGGGATCACGGACGGTACGAACATCCAGATCACCGCCGGTCTCAAGGCCGACCAGCGGGTCCTGCAGTTCGTCCCCAACAAGGACACGCGCCGCACCGGGACGCCGGATACCTGCGAGCCGGACAACTCCGCCTGCTACGACGCCGACGGTAAGGAAATCCTGTGAGCGGGCTGCTGGAGCTGCAGGAGATCACCCGTACCTTCACCGTCCCCGACTCCGAGCCCCTGCAGATCCTCACGGGAGTCGACCTGAGCGTCTCCCCCCGGCGAGCACGTGGCCATCGTGGGGCGCTCGGGAACGGGTAAGTCTACCCTGCTCAACATCCTGGGCCTCATCGACAAGCCGACGTCGGGCCACTACACGCTGTCCGGCACCGACACCTCCCGGCTCGGGGAGAGTCGCCGCGCCCACCTGCGGGGGAGGACCTTCGGCTTCGTCTTCCAGTCCTTCAATCTCATCCCGGGACTGAGCACCACCGAGAACGTGGCCGCTCCGCTCCTGTACGACACCGGCAGGGCCTTCTGGACCCGCAGCGCACGGGCCGCGGAGCTTCTGGAGGCCGTGGGCCTGGGAGACAAGGTGGGATCACCCATCGCACGCCTCTCGGGAGGCGAGCAGCAGCGGGTGGCCATCGCGAGGGCACTGTCCCGCCGCCCCAGCGTCATCCTGGCCGACGAGCCCACCGGTGCCTCGATGTCGACACCGGCAACTCGGTCATGACGCTCCTGGAGCGCCAGTGCGCCGAGAACGGCGCCGCCCTCATCATCATCACTCATGACCTGGCCGTGGCCGGCCGAGCCCACACCCAGTATCGGCTCGATCACGGCACCCTCACCCCGATCTCCGTCACGCGCCGGCAGGTCGGCAGCCTGGAGGAGTTCGATGAGGTCGTCACTCCTCCGACCTCCCCCTACTCGACCGTCCCCATCAGTCACGAAGGAGCCTCATGAACGGCATTCTCACCGGGTTCTTCGGCGCCATCGTCGAGGCCTGGGCTCAGCTGCGCATCGGCAAACTGAGGGTCCTGCTGTCCCTGGTGGGCGTGGCCGCGGCGGTGGCGGCCATGACCTTCGTCATCGCCTTGGGGCAGGTAACCGTCAGCGCCATCAACCAGGTGGGTGAGAAGTACTCCGGCCGGCAGGGCACGGTGACGATCAATGTCAGCCCCACCGGCAAGGGCCTGAGCCAGGCCGTCCAGGCGGACGACGCCCCGGAGCCGAGCGCCGACGCGAGCGCGAAGGGAGCAAAGGGCAGTGGTGGCGGCGGCACCAGCGGTGGCGGCTCTGCGGGCTCGGGCTCCGGGGGCGGCCAGGGAGGTTCCGGCGCCAGCTCCACGACCAGCGCAGCCACCTCCGCGAAGATCTCGGGGGCGATGAACAGCTTCGTCGAGCGCTACGACGTCAAGTCCTGGGCAACGACCTACACCTCCAACGTCCGTTTCTCCTTCCCCGACGGCGCCCGCAACGTCTCCACCCAGACGGTGAGCCTGAGCTACGGGCTCCTGCACCACAAGACCGTGGCCCAGGGCCGGTGGTTCACGGCCCAGGACGGGGACGACCTCTCCCCGAGCCTGGTCGTTACCCAGGGTTTCCTCGATCAGATGGGCATCAAGAAGTTCACCGGACCGGTCACCATCACCTCCTTCTCCCCCGTGCAGACCTCCTTCACGATCGTCGGCGTTCTCGAGCCCGAGGACCTGGCTCTCTACGGCTGCTCCGGGGACCCCGAGCGGGACAAGGATCTGCCGTGCACACAGCCCGTGACCGCCTTCGCCCTCAACACCTCCTATGAGCAGTGGCTGCCCAAGGACGCCGACCGCCCCGCCCCCACACTGGAGGTCTGGGCCGGCAAGAGCGGCGCCAAGGAGGTGGCCAGCCTGGCCAAGAAGGACCTGGACGCACGTTTCGGCCAAGGCTCGACCCAGACCTCGGACAACCTCCAGGGCGGCAACGTGAACTCCAGCGCGGACACCTTCACCACCGTGGTGACGGCCGCCGGCGTGTTCGTCATGCTCCTGGGGGCCCTGAGCCTGGTCAACATCTCGCTGGTGACCGTACGACAACGCATTCACGAGATCGGGGTGCGGCGCTCCTTCGGGGCAACGAGCCGCCGCATCTTCTTCTCCATCATGCTGGAGTCGGTGGTGGCGACCGTGGTCGCCGGCGTCGTCGGTATCGGGATCGCGATCGTGGGGATGCGCATCATGCCGCTGAGCGCCTTCCTGGGGATCCCGGTGACCACGACCCCGCCCTTCCCCATGATGGCGGCTGTCATCGGCCTCATCGCAGCCACCGCCGTGGGCGCGCTGGCGGGCATCGTCCCGGCGATCGTGGCCACCCGCATCCGGCCGATCGACGCAATCCGCTACTGAGAGGCCGTCGGGGTCGGGCACGTTCAGGTGCCCGACCCCGACATGTTCTCCGAAGAGGTCAGTCTCGACGTCAGCGGTACTCGACGACGAGCGGGGCGTGGTCGGACCAGCGCGAGGCGTAGTCGGGCGCCCGGTCCACGACCACGCTGCGGGCCCGCTCTGCCAGGGCGGGGGTGAGGACCTGATAGTCGATCCTCCAACCGGCGTTGTTGTCGAAGGCCTTGCCTCGCTGAGACCACCACGTGTAGGGTCCCTGCTCCTCGTCCCCCACGAGGTGGCGTGAGGCGTCCACCCAGCCGTCGGAGAACCAGCCCTCCAGGTGGGCGATCTCCTCATCCATGACGCCGGCGATCTTGTTGTGGTTGGGCTTCCAGTTCTTGATGTCGCGCTCGGAGCGCACCACGTTGAGGTCCCCGGCCATGACGACCTGGGGGCCGCCGTCGCGGGCGGCGGCCAGGAGGTCGGCCATGCGGGCGTCGACGAGCTCGAGGTGGGCGTACTTCTGGTCCATCTTCTCGGTGCCCAGCTGGCCGGAGTGCAGGTAGGCGGAGATGACGGTGAGCTGCTCGACGCCGTTGAAGCCGGTGAGGCTCAGGTCGGCCTCGAGCCAGCGGCCAGAGTCGACGTCGGGCTCCTGGGCGCCGGGAGCGGCCACGCCGTAGCGCAGCTCGCCGAGGGTGGCGGGGCCGCCATCGCGCACGGCGACGCCCACGCCCGCACGCCCCTTGATGCGGCAGGGCCAGATGGCGGCCTCGTAGCCGGGCAGGAGATCGACGGCGATCTGCTCGTCGGCCCGGACCTCCTGGAGCAGGAGGATGTCGGGAGCGGAGGCGGTGAGCCACTCCCCCATACCCTTGCGGGCGGCGGCCCGGATGCCGTTGACGTTGACGGTGGCAATACGCATGGCGGCAAGCCTACGCGCTCGGCCCTGAGCCTGAGACGATAGGTCCATGAGCGACGCCGGTATGAGTGCCAGCAGCGTGAGAACCGTTCACGTCCTGGTCCAGGGCACGGTCCAGGGGGTGGGCTTCCGCTACCACTGCGCCTACACCGCCCAGGAGCTGGGTGTGGTGGGGCAGGTCCGCAACCTGCCCGACGGCGACGTCGAGGTCATGGCCCAGGGCGAGCCGGAGGCCGTGGGCCGGCTGATCGCGTGGCTCAGGCACGGCCCTCGGTGGGCCTCGGTGCGCAGACTCACCGTCACCGATCTGCGCGCCGGCTGCCTGGATGAGCGCAGGTTCGAGATCACTGGATGAGAGGATCGCCCCATGGATCCCGACGACGCCCGAAAGTCCCGCAGCGCACGACGAATCGGCGTGTGGATGGCCGTCATCGTCATCGCCGCCGCCCTCCCCGTCCTGGCTCAGTCCTCACTGCTGTCTCGCTTCAGCGCCCTCCTGTGGCTGGCCTCCATGCCGCTGTGCATCCTGGGCTGCGCGATGCTGGCCAAGGAGATGGCGGCACGTCGCGCCTCCAGGCAGGACCTGGACTGAGAAGCGACTCAGGACTCGACGACAACCCGGCCCTCAGACATCCCAGGACGCCTGAGGGCCGGTCCGGTCGGGCGGGGCGGTGACGCCCCGGCCCGAGGCGCCCCTTTAGAGTGAGCGCTCCGCGGTCTCGACCACGTTGGCCAGCAGCAGGGCGCGGGTCATGGGGCCCACGCCGCCGGGGTTGGGCGAGAGCCAGGAGGCCATCTCGTCGACGCCGTCGGCGACGTCACCGGCGATGCGGCCCTTGCCGGTCGCGGGGTCAACGACGCGCGAGACGCCCACGTCCAGGACGACGGCGCCGGGGGCGACCATCTCCGGGGTGATGATGCCGGGGCTGCCGGCCGCGGAGATGACGACGTCTGCCCGGCGCACGTGCTCGGCCAGGTCCGTGGTGCCGGTGTGGCAGATGTCCACGGTGGCGTTGACGTCCTTGCGCCCCAGGAGCAGGCCGATGGAGCGACCCACCGTGACCCCGCGGCCGACGACGCACACGTTGCGGCCGGCCAGGTCGATGCCGTGACGCTCCATGAGCTCGATGCAGCCGCGCGGCGTGCAGGGCAGGGGCGAGTCGATGGGCCCCGAGGCCCGCAGCACCAGGCGCCCCAGGTTGGTGGGGTGCAGGCCGTCGGCATCCTTGGCCGGGTCGACGCGCTCCAGGATCGCGTTGGTGTCCACGCCCGCCGGCAGCGGGAGCTGGACGATGTAGCCGGTGCAGGCGTCATCCGCGTTGAGGCGGTCGACGGCGGCCTCCACCTCAGTCTGGGTGGCGGTGGCCGGCAGGTCCTCACGGATGGAGAGGATGCCGACCTCGGCGCAGTCGGCGTGCTTACCGGCGACGTACTTGACGCTACCGGGGTCCTCCCCCACCAGGACCGTGCCCAGGCCGGGGGTGACGCCGCGCTCGCGCAGTACCGCGACGCGCTCCTTGAGCTCGGCCTTGAGGGCGGCGGCCGTGGCCTTGCCGTCCAGGACCCGGGCCGCCCCGTTCCACGGGGCCCTCACTGGGCCAGCCCCGGGTAGAGGGGGAAGGCGTCGGTCAGGGCGCGCACGCGACCGCGCAGGGCGGCCAGGGTCTCGTCGTCGGCAGTGCCGGCGGCGCCGTGGACGAGGGTGGCGGCGATGATGTCGGCGACCTCGGTGAACTCGGCGTCGCCGAAGCCGCGGGTGGCCAGGGCGGGGGTGCCGATGCGCAGGCCGGAGGTCACGCGCGGGGGACGCGGGTCGAAGGGGACGGCGTTGCGGTTGACCGTGATGCCGGCGGTGTGCAGGAGGTCCTCGGCCTGCTGGCCGTCCAGGGAGGAGTCGCGCAGGTCCACCAGCACCAGGTGGACGTCGGTACCGCCGGTGACCAGGCTGACGCCGGCGGCCTTGACATCGTCGGCCCCCAGGCGCTCGGCGATGATGGCGGCGCCGCGCACGGTGCGCTCCTGGCGCTCGCGGAACTCCTCGGTGCCGGCGATCTTCATGGCCACGGCCTTGGCGGCGATGACGTGCATGAGGGGGCCGCCCTGCTGGCCGGGGAAGACGGCGGAGTTGAGCTTCTTACCCCACTGCTCGGCGCGGCTGGACAGGAGCATGCCGGAGCGGGGACCGCCCAGGGTCTTGTGGACGGTGGTGGACACGACGTCGGCGTGCGGGACGGGGTTGGGGTGCAGGCCGGCGGCAACGAGCCCGGCGAAGTGGGCCATGTCCACCCACAGGGCAGCGCCGACCTCGTCGGCGATGGAGCGGAAGGCGGCGAAGTCGAGGTGGCGGGGGTAGGCGGACCAGCCGGCGATGATGACCGTGGGGCGCTCGCGCAGAGCGGCCTCGCGCACTTGGTCCATCTCGATGCGCATGGTGGTCTCGTCCACGCCGTAGGCGGTGGCGTTGTAGTTCTTGCCGGAGAAGTTGATCTTCATGCCGTGGGTGAGGTGGCCGCCGTGGGCCAGGGACAGGCCCAGGAGGGTGTCGCCGGGGGTGGCCAGGGCGTGGAGGACGGCGGCGTTGGCCTGGGCACCGGAGTGGGGCTGGACGTTGGCCCACTCGGCGTCGAAGACGGCCTTGGCGCGCTCGATGGCCAGGGACTCGGCGACGTCGACGACCTCACAGCCGCCGTAGTAGCGGCGCCCCGGGTAGCCCTCCGCGTATTTGTTGGTCAGGACCGAGCCCTGGCACTCCAGGACGGCACGGGGAACGAAGTTCTCCGAGGCGATCATCTCCAGGGTCTCGCGCTGGCGGGTGAGCTCACCGGTGAGGACCTCGGCGATGTCGGGGTCGAGCTCGGCCAGGGGCTGGTTCAGGGACGGGGTGACGGCTTGCGCGGTCATGTCTCTCCTCAGGTGTGAGGCGCACTCCGCGCTGAAGCAGGCGGCGTGCGCGCACTGGTGGGCGATCCGTGGCCCAGGCGGGCGACCCCGGAGTCGTGTTCGTGCCGCTCCCCGGTGGTGATCCACCCGGCGCCAGTCGCGACAGGAACACCCTACCGTGCCGGAGCGGAGCCGTGCCGTCCCCCAGCGCACAGTGCAGCCCAGCGCCTCCCCGTGCCACCTCATGCCGGCCGCGCCGCACCTCCCGCTGTAGCCCCGTGCCGCCTCGGGTGGGGCTCGTGCAGCGGCCGCGGGCGCTCAGCCCTCCGGGTCCTCCTGCCCGAACCAGTCGCCCAGACCGTCGTCGGCGCCGATCCAGGCCAGGGCCTGGGCCATCTCTTCAGGGCGCAGGAGGATGCGGGAGAAGGCGCGGCGCACCTGCTCGCGCATCTCCTCGTCACCCACGCCGGTGACCACGAGGTGGCAACGGGGCTCGGCGGACGCGTCGTCGCCGGCGCCGGCGGGGGCGGTCGGGACCTCCGCCCAGGTTCCGGCGTCACCGACGCTCACAGCACCCCCGGCGACCTCCCAGGTGCAGACCCGGCCGGGGCGGCTGGGCAGCCAGAAGCAGCCGCGAGCGCACAGCCCCTGGCCGGCGAGCTCGACGACCAGGGAGCGCAGGCGCTCGGGGTGGAAGGGCAGGGAGGCGCTGAGGTCGAGGGTCCATACGCCGTGCTCGTCGGGGCCGCCCCAGGCGCTGGTGGTGGCGGGGTGGATGCGGCTTAAGGAGGCGGCGGCGTCGTGGGTGAGGGAGGTGAGGGCCTCCAGGAGGGGCGCGTCGAGCCCCGGGAGCAGGAGGGCGTCGTGGGGGCGCAGGTGCTCGATGAGGTCGGCCCCGGCGGGGTCCTCGTCGCGCCCCAGGGCCAGGACGAGGTCGGCGTATCCGAGGTTGGTCAGATGGACGGCGCCCGTGCAGCGGGAGTCGCCGGGGAAGGCGCTCAGCTGGCGGTGCTCGAGGAGCTCGTCCAGGGCGGTGGTGGCGTCCAGGACGTGGGCGGCTCCGGCCAGTCTCACCCCGGTGCCGGCGAGCTCCTCGGCCAGGCCGGGCAGGAGGTGGGCGAGCTCGATGGCCGCCGGCAGGAGGACGACGGTGGTGCCGCCCGCTTCCTGGGCGGCGCGGTCCTGGGCGACGGCGGCCAGGACCTCCCGCAGGGAGCAGGTGGGGCAGGTGTAGGGCATGGGGACGTCGAGGCGCACCGGCTCGTCGTCGAAGCCCTCGGCCGAGCTGTGGCTGACGAGCCGGACCAGGTCCTCGTCGGTGTCGCCGCTCCCAGCCTCTCCGTCGGCGCCGAAGTGGAGCCCGGCGCGGATGACGACGGCGTCCTGGCCGGCCAGGGCGAGGTCGACCAGGTCCAGCAGGGCGGGGTCGACGGCGCCGATGACGGCCAGGGTGTGCCGGCCGTCGGCCGGGGAGCCGGAGATGTCAGCGAGGTTGCCGGCAAAGTCATCCGAGGGATCGGTCACGAGGTCCTCCAGCAGAGTTGACGAAACTGAGAATCATTCTTATATCATGCTCGTCATGACCACCTACTGCCAAGTCACGGGAGCCCGGCCTGTCTTCGGCCGGTCCGTCTCCACTCCCACAAGCGCACGCCCCGACGCTGGGACCCCAACCTGCAGCGCAAGCGCTACTGGGTGCCGTCCCTGGGGCGCACCGTGCGCCTGACGGTGTCCGCCAAGGGCATCCGCACGATCGACAAGCTGGGCATCGACGTCGTCGTGGCTCAGATGCTCGCCCGAGGGGAGAAGCTGTCATGAGCGGGGCCAAGGGGAAGGACCTGCGGCCGATCATCAAGATGGTCTCCACTGCGGGGACGGGCCACACCTACGTGACCCGTAAGAACCGCCGCAACACCCCTGACCGGCTGGTGCTGCGCAAGTTCGATCCGGTGGTGCGCCGGCACGTGGAGTACAAGGAGTCGCGCTGATGGCCAAGAAGTCCAAGATCGCCGCCGAGCTGCGGCGTCAGCAGGTGGTGGAGCGTTACGCCGAGCGTCGCGCCGAGCTCAAGCGGGCCTCGGTCAACCCTCACCTGAGCCAGGCCGAGCGCGATGAGGCGATGGCGGCACTGCACGCGCTGCCCCGCGACGCCTCCCCCACTCGTCTGCGTCGGCGCGACGCGGTGGACGGTCGCCCGCGCGGGCACCTGCGCGTCACCGGGACCTCCCGGGTGCGTTTCCGCGAGATGGCGCTGCGCGGCGAGCTGCCGGGCATCGTCAAGTCCTCCTGGTAGGTGGGCGCGGGCGGGACGGGGCCTGCGGGCCCGCGCCCACCGGGGCTCGCGGCGCGACGCAGTCGCACCCACTCCCCTCGCAGCACCGCTATCGGCACCCTCACCACGTCAGTTCTCATATTCACCCCCATCCAAGGAGCTCGCATGCGCCCTGGGATCCACCCCAGCTACCAGCCCATCGTCTTTCGCGACAAGTCCGCCGATTTCGCCTTCCTGACCCGTTCGACCCTGACATCGTCGGAGACCATCGAGTGGGAGGACGGCAACACCTACCCGGTCTACGACGTCGAGGTCTCCAGCGCCTCGCACCCGTTCTGGACCGGCCAGGGCAAGATCCTGGACACAGCCGGCCGGGTGGAGAAGTTCGAGCGCCGCTACGGCAAGCGCAAGCGGTAGGCGCTCAGGCGGGGCGCCACTGCCCCTCATCCCTGCTCTCGCACCGCCATCACTGGACACGAAGAAGGAAAGGAGCCGGCATGAAGGTTCGTGCCTCAATCCGGTCCCTGGCCAAGCAGCCGGGGTCCAAGGTGGTCCGACGCCGCGGCCACACCTACGTCATCAACAAGAAGAATCCCCGCCTCAAGGCCCGCCAGGGCTGAGCGGCCCCATGGCCCCCGTATGGGGGCCATGGGGAGCGCTGCCGTGCCAGCGCCGTTGTCGAGCGCGGCGCCCGCCCCTAGGCTAGGGCCGTATGGCGTCGGGCTCCCTGTTCCCGCGCGGCGCAGGAAGGACGAGGGATGCACACGAGGATCCAAGGCCAACGGGTCGTGGTCTCCGCCGTCACCGCCGCCGCAGCGGCGCTGTGGATCGCGGGGATCGCCGGCTGCGCCTCCGACAACGGCAACACCGACGCCGACTACGTCAAGGTCTGCAAGGATCCCGCCACGGGGGAGCGCGTCGAGGACAAGAAGTGCGACGACGACACGGGCCCGGCCTCCCACTCCCACTCCCACCCCCACTGGGTCTACATGCCGATCTCGCGCGGCTCCTCGGTGAGCGCGCCCGGGGTCGGGCAGAAGGTGCCCTCGGGGTACAGCGACTCCAAGCCGTCGTCGAGCAGCAAGGTCACCACCTCGGACCGCTCAGGGGGCTCCTACTCGCGGGGCTCGGGCACCCGCCACGGGGGCTTCGGCTCGGGCTCCAAGGGCGGATCGGGGTCCTGAGTGCAGCGCGTCCCATCCTCACCGCGCCCCGGGTGGCGCGACACCATCGCCCACCAGGGCCTCGTCTTCTCCGAGACCACCGACCCCGCCACGGGGATCAACACGAGCTACTGGAACGAGTTCGCCTGCTACGAGCTGACCATGGACGAGGTCGACCTCCTGGAGCGCACCAGCGAGAACCTCCACATGATGGCCAAGGACGCCGCCGGCTTCCTCGCCGAGGAGTCGCTCAAGCCGGGCTCGCCCTTCAACCTGGGCATCCCGCGAGAGGCCATCGAGTACGCCACGGTCTCCCTCGACCGCGACGACCCCTCGCTCTACTCGCGCTTCGATCTCATCTACTCGGGCAACGACGGGCGGCCGCCCCGGATGCTGGAGTACAACGCGGACACCCCCACGGGGCTGGTGGAGGCCGCCCTCATCCAGTGGTACTGGCACGAGGACGTCCATCTGAAGGCGGGCGTGACCGGCATCGACCAGTGGAACGGCATCCACGAGGAGCTCATCGCCCAGTGGGGCCGCATCGACGACCACCTCGGGCGCCTCCACGGCCTGCGCCCCCACATGTACCACTTCGCCTACACCGACGCCGATGACTCCGGCGAGGACCTCATGACCACGGGCTATCTCATGGACACCGCCATCCAAGCGGGCCTGACCAGCACTCTCGTGGAGATGAAGCAGCTCGGGCTGGACAGGGAGACCGCCCGCTTCACCGATGGGAAGAACAGGCACCTGGAGGCCATCTTCAAGCTCTACCCGTGGGAGGAGATGATGTTCGAGGAGTTCGGCCCCGCGATCTGCGCGCTCAAGCCGGACTACTGGTTCCAGCCCGCCTGGACGATGTTCCTGTCCACCAAGGCGCTCAGCGCGGCGCTGTGGCACCTCTACCCGAACCACCCCAACCTCATCCCCCACTTACATGTATCCCGATGAGGCCCGCGCCCGACACGACACGATGGGCATGTCCGAGTACGCCATCAAGCCCCTGCACGCCCGCGAGGGCGCGAACATCGAGCTGCACGGGGAGGGCCGGCACATCGTCCAGCCCGGCGGCTGGGGCATCGAGGGCTATGTCATCCAGGAGTTCTGCAAGCTCCCCGACTTCACCGGCTCCGACCACCTGCACAACCGCCCGGTCCTGGGCACATGGATGGTGGGCGACGAGTGCTACGGCCTGGGCATCCGCGAGTCCGACGGCCCCATCACGGACTACTACTGCCGGTTCGTGCCCAACCGGATCCGCCTCTAGGCGCCGGGAGCAGTGATGGCACCCGGGTCGACGGCGCCGCCGCGCCCTCCGCGCGAGGGCGGGGGCGCGCGTGGGACCGCGGCCGGCAGCGCGCACTCAGGCCCGGGCGATCCGGGTGGCGGCGCGGCTGGCGGCCCGCGCCTGAGCGTCCTCCAGGGATCCGCGCTCGCCCTGTCGGCCACGGCGCCGTGGTACTCGATCATGGTGACCGCGCCGCTCATCGCCGCGCTGGTCGGCTCGGGCACCGCCGTCGTCTACCTCCTGGCGGCGATCCCCGCCGCCCTCGTGGCCGCGGGCATGAGCGCCAACGACCGGCGCGACCCGCACAAGGGCAGCGTCTACACATGGGTGCGGCGCGCCCTGCCGCGCACCGGGTGGTTCGCGGGCTTCTGCCTGGCCGCCACCGGAGTCATCGCCACCTCCGGCATGGCCTACGTGGCCGCCGACCTGCTCGCCCCCGCGGCGCCGGCGGCGCTCAAGGCGGCCCTGGCGGCGGTGCTCACCGCGCTCGCCGCCCTCATCGACCTCTACGAGTTGCGGCTCATGGCGGCCCTGCAGTACCTCGCCGTCATCGCGGGGCTCGGGGCGACGATCGTCTGCGCCGGGCTCGTGGCCGGGGGCGGGGTGCGCCTGGCGCCCATGACTGGCTCGCCCCTCGACTGGTTCCACGCGGTGCTGCTGGCGGTCTTCGCCTACTGGGGCTTCGACGCGATCTTCGCGCTCACCGATGTCACGGGCGCAGGCGCGCCGCAGCGGGTCACCGCGCTGACGATGCTAGGGGCTCATGGGGGTTCTTCGCCGTAGGCGGGACGGCGTACAGCGCCGTCGACCCCGCTCCCGTGACGGGGCATCTGGTGGTGCGCGTCGCGGTGGTCTCCTCGGCGATCATGAGCCTGGGCTCCACCCTCGTGCCGACGGCGCGCGGGATCGAGGCGATGGCCGACGCCCGCCAGGTCCCCTCCTGGGCGGGCCGCCTGCGCTCCACCTCCTGGACGACGGCGGTGGTCACGGCCGCCTCGGTCGCCTGGACGGGCCTGCTCTTCGTCTCCGAGGGGCTCTTCACAGACACGGTGGAGGCCCTCAGCGTGCTCGTGGGCCTGTACTTCGCGGCGAGCTCGCTCATCGCCGCGATCCACGCCCGCTCCCGGCGCGAGCGCCGGATCCAGTCGGTGGCGGTGGCCCTCATGGTCGTCATCACGGCGGCGGTGACGATCCAGATGCTCGATCCGGGCTACGGGACGACGGCGGTCTGTGGCGTCGGCGGGGTGGGGCTCATCGTCGTCGGGCTCAGCGCCCTCGGTGCGGCGGGAGCGCTGCGCTATGGGAGGCCCGACGGCGGGGCGGGCGGAGGCCGCCCCGACTCGGAGGGGCGCCGCGCGGCTGGGTAGGCTGCGCGGTATGACTGCACCCGTGACCGCGACGGCTCCCGCCACGCCGTCAGCGCCCTCCCCCGCCCATCTCGTGCTCACCCTGTCCTGCCCGGACCGCCCGGGGATCGTCCACGCGGTCACCGGCACGCTGGCCCGGCGCGGCGGGAACATCACCGAGTCCAAGCAGTTCGGGGACTCCTCCACGGGCCTGTTCTTCATGCGGGTCCAGGTGCTCACCACCGTGCCGCGCGTGGAGCTGGAGAAGGACCTGGCCGAGCTGGCCGGCGAGTACGAGATGGAGTGGAGCCTCGATGAGGTGGGGCGGGCCATGCGCACCCTCATCATGGTCTCCAAGGAGGGGCACTGCCTGACCGACCTGCTCTTCCGGGCGCGCAGTCAGGGGCTGCCGGTCGACGTCGTCGGCGTGGTGGGTAACCACGAGACGCTGCGGGATGTTGCCGAGTTCTACGGGGTGCCCTTCCACCACATCCCGGTCACCAAGGAGACCAAGGAGGCCGCCGAGGCCGAGCTGCTGGGGCTGGTGGACTCCCTCGACGTCGAGCTGGTGGTGCTGGCCCGCTACATGCAGATCCTCTCCCCCGCCCTGTGCGAGAGGCTGCACGGGGGCGTCATCAACATCCACCACTCGTTCCTGCCGTCCTTCAAGGGGGCACGCCCCTACGCCCAGGCACACGAGCGCGGGGTCAAGCTCATCGGGGCGACGGCGCACTACGTGACGGCGGACCTCGATGAGGGCCCGATCATCGAGCAGGACGTGACGCGGGCCGGTCACGAGGACTCGGTGTCCGTGCTGCAGGCCAAGGGGCAGGACGTCGAGCGCCGGGTGCTGGCGCAGGCGGTGCGCTGGCACACCGAGCACCGGGTGCTGCTCAACGGGCACCGCACCGTCGTCTTCGCCTGAGATAGGGCTCAGGTCGTCTGCCTACCCCTGCCAGTGGTAGGCAGACGGAGGTTCTGGCTGTACCGGTTCAGGTCGAGCACCGTGGACGCATGACATCGCAAGCACCACGATCGCTACCGGATGGGACTTCACCGCCCAATGACCACTGCGCGAGGAGGTCATTGTGGACCTGGACCTGAACGATCGCGTCGTTATTGTCACTGGAGCGACCAGCGGAATCGGCTTGGCCACCGCCCGAGAGCTCGCCGCCGAGGGGGCCTGCGTGATCGCCGTCGCCAGGCACAGCCCGGAGGTCGGTGTACTCCCGGAAGGCGCCAGGTTCGTCTCCGCGGACCTCGCCGCCCCGGAAGCACCTAGACGGCTGGTGCAGCAGATCCTCGACCAACACGGCCGCATCGACGGGCTGGTGAACAATGCGGCCTTGTTCGACACCCGCGATTCCTTCACAGAGATTGATGACGAACTGTGGGCCTCGACATTCGAGGTCAACCTGTTCGCCCTCGCACGGCTCACTCGAGCAGTGATTCCCGGAATGCAGGCGAGCGGGTCAGGTGGGAGCCTCGTGCACGTGGGCAGTGAGGCCGGTCGAATGCCCGACCCGACTATGGCCGCCTATGCTGCGTCGAAGGCGGCAGTGCTGTCGCTGTCGAAATCACTAGCGATCGAACTCGGCCCCTCAGGGATACGCTCGAACGTCGTCTCTCCCGGCCCCACCCGCACAGCACTGTTCGATGCGCCGGACGGCTTCGCCGACCAGCTTGCCGCCCGTCTCAACACCGACCGAGATACAGCGGTTGATCGGTTCATTCGCGAGGAGCGCCGCCTGCCCACCGGCCGGATCGGACAGCCGGAAGACGTAGCCAACGCAATCACCTTCCTCCTCTCACCTCGTGCTATCCAGGTCACTGGAGCGGAATGGGTCGTTGACGGCGGCGCACTGAGACAGATCTAAGAAGAGACCCCACAACGGGCTGGGTGCCGACAAGTGTCGCTGATCGGGAACGGCTACGACGCTGAGAGAAGACTCCGCAACGCTGCAAAAGAACTACTGCCGGGCTCGGCCGTATGAGCAAGAATCCGCTGACCGTCACCTTCGGGCAGATGCAGTACCTCGTAGCCGAGCTCCATCTCCCCGACCTCGGGGTGACGCAGTCGCTTGATCCCGCTCGTGCACAAACGCACATCGTGCCCCGCCCACAGGCGGGCGAACTCAGGACTGTTCATGGTCAGTTCGCCGACGAGTGCGGCCAAACGCTGGTCATGTGCGAATTGAGCTGCCACGTAACGCATCGAGGAGACCGCCAGAGCGGCCTCGTCCTCCCAATCCACGTAGAGGGCCCGGGTGCGATCATCCAGGAACAGGAGTCTCAACTGGTTGGGACGATCATCCATACGCGACGGTGCATCACCGTCCAGATGACCAGCCAACAGCAGATGGCCGGCTCGGTTCCAGGCCAGCACATCATTGAAGCGCCCCAGGAGCACTGCCGGCACCTCGCCCATAGCATGCAAGAGCTGCTTAACACCGGGCCTGGCAACCTCGAGAGCCGACTGACGCACCTGCCCCTTGGGCATGGGATGCGCCAACGAATACAGATGAGCTCGTTCGTCCACACCCAGCTGCAAGGCACAGGCAAGAGCATCAATGATCGCATCGGACGCATTCTGCGACTGCCCCTGCTCCAAACGCGTGAGATACGTAACAGATACCCCAGCCAGTTGCGCCAGCTCCTCTCGGCGCAGTCCGGGTACTCGTCTACGGCCATAGCTGCTGACACCCGCCGCCTCCGGGGTGATGCGATCACGGCGGGACCGCAGAAACTCCCCCAGCTCAGTGACTGGGCCATCGGTATCCAAAGAGTAAGAGGCGACCACGCACCCACTATCGCAGCGATCACCCCACGGCGCCTATCCCTGCCAGTGCTAGGCAGCCACAGAGCAGGTATTTCAAGGCCCTGGCTACCCGCACCGCGGGGCAGCAACGTGGGCGATATGAACGATACTGACACCACACCAGGCACTGACTCACCACTGCCTCCGGCCCCGGCAACAGAGGACCCCGTTCAGGTGCCCACAACAGCCGAGCACTTCACCGGCACACAGAAGGTCGCCATGACCATCCTCCTGACGGCCAACTTCACCCTCGCGGTCGACTTCTCCATCCTGAATGTCGCCTTGCCGCACGTGGGCCGCGAAGTCGGCTTCACCACTGATTCGCTTCAATGGATCGTCACCGTCTTCGCGCTATGCGCCGCGGGTTTTACGCTGTTCTTCGGCCGTGTCGCCGATCTCTTCGGGCGCAAGCGGTTCTTCCTCCTTGGAATCCTCCTCCTGGGCACCTCTTCTCTTCTCGGCGGTCTCGCCACAACACCTGCAACCCTCTTGGCCGCGCGGGTTGGGCAAGGCATCGCCACTGCCATGGTCACCCCCGCCGCGATGTCCTTGATGACCACGATGTTCCCCGAGGGACCCGCACGCTCGCGCGCGTTCGGCCTCAACGGCGCCCTCATGGCCGCAGGATTCACCGCCGGCGCCGTCCTCGGCGGGGTCCTTACGGGCGCTATCTCCTGGCGCTGGGCCTTCTTCATCAACGTCGTCGTGGCACTCGCGGTCATCCTGATCGCTCCCGTGGTCCTCAAGGAAACACGAGACAAGCAGCGCCCTCGTCTGGACGTCCCCGGCGCCGTCACCATCACCCTGGGACTGGTCGCACTGGTTCTCGGTATCGACACCGCGGGTCATGCCGGCTGGGCACACCCACGCGCCTGGGGACCCATTGTCCTGGCCGCCGTACTCATCACCGTGTTCCTGCTGATAGAAACCCGCGTTGCGCAGCCGCTCATCGCCCCCGCCCTGCTCAAGCGAAGCAACATCGCCTGGGGAAACACCGCAGGAATACTCGCATTCGCCACCGAGACCTCACTGGTCTTCCTTCTGACCCTGTATCTGCAGGAAGTACTCGGCTACAACGCCGTCACCGCCGGCCTGATCCTTGGCGTCCTCGGAATCGGCACCGTGCTTGGCGGGCTCCTCGCGCCTCGCGTCATTAGGGAGGTCGAATCCGAAGTCGGCCATCGTGATCGGGCTGCTGGCTCAAGCAGCGGCGACTTTTCCTCTGGTCTTCCTCTCCGCCAGCCGAAGCTGGCTGCTTCCGCTGTTGATCGTCACGTTCATCGGCGGCATTGCCAACCTCGTCGCGATCGTTGGCTACGTTGTGACGTCAACCAGCGGAGTGCCCGACGATCAACAGGGGCTCGCCACCGGCATGGTCACCATGAGCCAGCAGGTCGGCATCGCACTCGGCACCCCGGTCATGTCCGCCATAGCCACTGCTTGGGCGGGTACGACGCTGCTCTCAGGCCTCACCAGAGCAATCGCGGTCAATGCTGCGCTGGCTCTGATGACGGCGCTCCTCATCGCCACAGTTCTCCGGTTGCCCGCCACAAGCGAAGAATCTGTCGACGAGGAGGCGTGAGCCCCTTCGTCAGTGCTGACGCGTCTTCCCCAACAAGCACCGATCCGCAGAGAGATCCTTGCCGCCATGCGCAAGGACCTCTCTGCACCTTCATAGAACTGGTCGGCCTTGTCCTTGGCCAGTCGGATGAGAATGTGCGTCGGAGTTCAGGAGGTCAGGACCCCACTACCTCCCCGTCGGACTCCTTCATCTCTTGGGAACAACACCCCATCGCCGCGCCGACACCACACATCTAGACTAGAAACATGACCTTCCCTCGGAACACCGCGCCGATCAACAGAGGACAGCCTCCATCCACCCATCCCAGCCACACTCCTCGGCCGTATGCCACCAGCCCTCAACCATACCCGCGGAACCCAACACAGGAGACCTACCTTTATACCGTACCCGCATGGAGCGCAAACCTTTTTTGGCTGCAGATCATACTGGTTGTCGCAATGCCAGTCACCATATTCTGGTTACGCATCACATTCGATGCATTCTGGGTCAATTCTTTTTTCCTCCTCCTGCCATACACGTGCATGTTTTATGTCGCAATATTTACAGCCACAGCAAACAGACCACCACGAATCGGAAGAAAAGTGATCCTACCGGCAACAGCGACAGCATACTTCATCCACTCCGTATCTCTCATTCTTTTGTCTCTATCGCTCCCTGATCAGATATTTCCTGTCGGGATAGCCTACCCGCCCCTTGCAACCGTGGGCCCTCGCATCGGCTCCCAGCCCATAATAACGATCGCAAGCATTATTGGAATCATTATTTCAGGTGTCGCTTGTCTAGCCTTCGCCATCATGGAGAAACCTTCGGTGAAGTACCGAGTTACTATCCCTAACCTCCCGCCGCATTAAATCCTCCAAGCACCGAGCAGGAGCAGTTTTCCAGCAACTCCGAGATCCCACCGATGGCTGGTCAACGTGTCATCCGACAGTATGACGACTCTCGAGATGTTCATCAGCGCTCTGCCCAGGTGCCACGAACGCTTCAACCACACCTTCACGACGCCGCCCAGCACTCCGGTCAGGCCGCCCACACCCGCCGGCTCCTGGGGCTGTTCGGCTGATCGGTCCGCGTTGCCCACCGAGCGACGCTTGCCCCGCACCACACGTCGGCCCCGACCTGACGGTTCAGGTCGGGGCGAACGGCTCCCACTTGATAAGAGACTGCTGGGGCCCACGTGGGCCGGTGGTGCGGGAGGATCAGGCGGCGTGCTTCACCGCCTCGCCGCGGCGCAGCACGTTGACGGGCCGCAGATCCGCGTCGGTGACGACGACGTCGGCCCACAGGCCCGCCCGCAGCGCCCCCACGGACGAGTCGCCGAGAATCTGCGCACCCTGGACACTGGCGGCGTAGACGGCGTCGACCAGGTCGACTCCCCTCTGCCAGGTGGTGCGCACCACGTCGATGAGGTGGGCGGTCCCCCCGGCGATCGCGCCGCCCTCGGTGAGGCGGGCGACGCCGTCGGCCACGGTGACCGGCTGAGAGCCGAGCACGTAGTCGCCGTCGGCCATGCCGGCCGCGGCCATGGCGTCGGTGACCAGGACGACGTTGTCGCGCCCCAGGGTCTCGAACATGTCCAGGACGATGGCGGGGCTGAGGTGCACGCCGTCGCCGATCATCTCCAGGACGCACTCACCGCGCTGGGCGGCCGCCAGGAACTCGGGCACGGGCCCGGGCGTGCGGTGGTGCATGGGGCGCATGCCGTTGAACAGGTGGGTGGCGGTCGAGCGCGGGGCGCGGACCGGCTTGCCGGCCTCCAGGCGTTCGGCGATGCGGGCGGCGGCGTCGGCCAGGGCGACGCGCACGGGGGCGGCCTCGGAGTCGGTGTGCCCGAAGGAGGGCAGCGCCCCGCCCTCGATGAGGGCCGCGTTGACGCCGTCGTCGCCGGTGATGCCGGGCTTCTCCGGGGCGATCGTCATGGTGACGACATGCCCGCCGCCGAGCTCGATGAGCTCGCGGGTCAGGGCGGCGTCGGGGTCGATGATGTAGCTGGGGTCCTGGGCACCGCAGCGCTCGACCGAGACGAAGGGCCCCTCGAAGTGGATACCGGCGAGCTCGCCTGCCTCGCACAGCCCAGCCAACACCCGGGTGCGCGCGCGCAGGACGTCGGGAGCGGCCGTCACACAAGAGGCCACGAGCGAGGTGGTGCCGAAGCGGCGGTGCTCGATCACGGAGACCATCGCCTGCTCGGCGGTCTCGGCGTTGGGGAAGGACTCACCGCCACCGCCGTGGCAATGGACGTCCACCAGTCCCGGCAGGAGGTAGCCGCCCTCGGGTGCGGCCTGCGCCTGCTCGACGACGTCTCCGAAGCCGGCCCGGGCGGCCTGGTCAACGGACCCGACCCACGCGATATGGGATCCCGACAGGACGACCGCCCCGTCGTCGATGATGTGGTCGGGGGTGACGACACGCCCCCTAAGTGCGCGGACCTGCATGGCTTCGTTGCTCATGAGTCGGATTCTGTCACTACTCCAGACGTCAGACAACCTTCTTCGAGGGGCCTTCTCCCCCACACTGCGCGAGCGGGTTCCGGTTCGACCCCGGTCATCGGGCCAGGTGGTGCTCCATACGGGTAACGGCCCGGTTGACGTCGCGCTCCACGCGGGCCGACGGCGCCGCCCCGCCCTTCCACAGCAGGCCCTCGCCGACCGGCCGCACGGCGACGAGACGGCCGCGGTCCACCAGAATCGGGCGGAACATGCCGTTGCTCGCCGGGCAGATAAGGCGTTCACCGTCGTCATCGGTGAGGCAGGAGCGGTCCTTGTAGCCCACGTGCAGCTCATCGAAGGAGCCCAGAAAGTGCGTGGCCTGCGCGGCGGCGCGGTGGGCGAGCAAGAGGTCGGGCAGGTCGGCGCGCATGTAGAGCAGGCCGGCCTTCGGGGCCGACTCGCCGGGGCCGAGCGGGCGCAGGCCTCCGCGGGCCCCGCCCTCCACAACCGCCCGCACGAGCGGGACTCGGGACCCGGCTGTATCGCCGGCGCCATCGGCCGACGCCGCAGCCTGCTCCTCCCCAGCTCGACGGCGTCCTCCAGGGCGCGGGCGGCCTGCGTCTTGGGCAGTGTGGTCCAGCGGGCCAGGTCCTCGGCGCTGACCGGCCGTGACTGGCGGCGTAGCGGTAGGCGATGTGCGCGCAGGCGGCGCGGTGGCCGGTCCCACCGTGGGCGACGTCGGCGCCGACGGGCCCGGAGTCGGCGTCGGGCAGGGAACGCGCGTCCATGACGAGGTGCTCGTTGCCGGACCTCGGCCCCTGGACGAGGATCCCCTCGCGCTGGAGGCGCACCAGGAGGTGGCGGCGCCGGTAGGAGGAGACGTCCTCGCCGCGGAAGGCCTCCATGAGGCCGGCCTCCTGCCAGGCCGCCAGCAGCACCGAGCGCGTCAGCGGGCCCTGGTCGTCGATGAGGCCGAGGGCCACCTCGGCGGCGCGCTCGCACAGGGCGGCATCGACGCCGTAGTCAGCCTCGCTGCGCCGCACCCAGGCGTCGGTGCGGTGCATGAGGGCGGCCCGCAGCCAGTGGTGGTCGGCGGCGGTGGTGATGTGGACGGTGCCGCGCATGGGCCATGACCGCACCAGGTCGCCTCGCGCGAAGGCGGCCTCGACGTCGGCCGGGGTGGCCCGTGGGGCGCGCACGAGCAGGGCGTGCGGGACGGCGGAGACCTGCTGGCCCTGGATGGCGAGCTGGCGGGCCACTGCCGCGACGACGTCGGGCGCGGCGGTGGCCGGGATGAGGCCCTGGGAGATGATGCGGGCCAGGCTCACCTCGGTCGGCAGCGGCGCGGAGGCGGCGCGGGCGGCGGGCACGGCTGCCTCCTCAGAACAGGCGGGAGGTCGGGTCGTCCATGCCGCGCATGGCGTCGTAGTCGAGGGTGACGCAGCGGATGCCGCGGTCCTCGGCCAGGACGCGGGCCTGGGGCTTGATGGTCTGGGCGGCGAAGACGCCCTGGACGGGGGTCAGCAGCGGGTCGCGGTCGAGGAGCTCGAGGTAGCGGGTGAGCTGCTCGACGCCGTCGATCCCGCCGACGCGCTTGATCTCCACGGCCACGGAGCGGCCCTCGGCGTCCTTGGCCATGATGTCGACCGGGCCGATGGCGGTGGGGAACTCGCGGCGCACCAGGCGGTAGCCGGCCCCCAGGACCTCGATCTGCTCGGCCAGGAGCTCCTGGAGGTGGGCCTCGACGCCGTCCTTGGTGAGCCCGGGGTCCAAGCCCAGCTCGTGGCTGACGTCGGAGATGGTCTCGAAGATGCGGATGACGAGGCGGTCATCGGTCTTGACGGCGCTCACCTCCCAGACCTCGCGCACACCGTCGGCGGCGGACTCCTCATCCGGCTCGGTGACGGCCAGGCGGGCCGGGGCACTCATCCAGTTCAGGGGCTTGTAGGAGCCGCCGTCGGAGTGGATGAGGACCGAGCCATCGGCCTTGAGCATGAGCACGCGGGTGGCCCGGGGCAGGTGGGCGTCCAGGCGGCCGGAGTAGTCGACGGAGCAGGAGGCAATAACGAGGCGCACCCGCCCACCCTAGCGGGGCGGGCCCGGGCTCGGTGCGACACCGGGGCCGGCGGGCCTGAGCATCGTGTCACCCATGGCGGGTCAACGGCCGCGAGTGTCACCGAGAACGTGCCCGGACAGGTCAGAAGAGCCTGGGCTGCTCGGGGGCGGCGGACTCCACCCAGGCGACCAGCGCCGAGTGGGACTCCTCCATCATGGCCAGGTCGAATCCGTCAGGGCTGCGGGTGGCGTCCACGCAGTGCACCTCGACCACACGCCCCTGCTCCCGGCGGCGCCGGGCGGCGGAGAGCTCCAGGTCCAGGCGCTTCCACACCCGTGTGGGCCGCGTGGACAGGGACATGAGTCGGTACCACTCCAGGGAGTCGAGCTGGAAGGAGGCGACCCCGCTCATCCAGCGCTGCCCCCCGGTGGGGCGCATGGCGCACTCGAAGGAGCCGACCTGCCCGGCCAGGTAGCGCAGACGCACCAGGAACCCGCCTACCAGCAGCACGAGGGCGGTGACGACGATCGCCACGACCATCCACACGTGCTGCCCCATGCCTCAGGCCTCCGCGCCCTGCTTCACATGGTCGGCGGCGATCGTGATGACGTCGTGGTCCACGGAACAGAAGCCGCCGGACACCTCGATACTGCACATCTCACCGTCGGTGGGACTCAGTCGCACCGGACCGGACCCCAGGACCGCCACGAGGGGCTGACGGCCTGGCAGGACCCCCAGCTCCCCGTTGATCAGGGGCACGGAGACCTGCGTCACCTCACCGGTCCAGGCCTCGCCCGCCGGCGAGACCACCTCAACATGTAAGGCCATGTCCCCCTCCTTTTCCTGCGCCCGGTCCTACCCGGATCCTAACGACTCAGGCCTTGAGCTCGGCGGCGCGACGCTCGAGGTCCTCGATGCCACCGATGTTGAAGAAGGCCTGCTCCGGCAGGTCGTCGTACTCACCGTCGCAGATGCGACGGAATGCCTCGATGGTCTCCGACAACGGCACGGTGGATCCGGCCACGCCGGTGAACTTCTCCGCCATGTAGGTGTTCTGGGACAGGAACTGCTCGATACGGCGGGCGCGGGCCACCGTCACCTTGTCCTCCTCGCCGAGCTCGTCGACACCGAGGATCGCGATGATGTCCTGGAGCTCCTTGTTCTTCTGGAGGATGGACTTCACGCGGGTGGCGACGTCGTAGTGCTCCTGGCCCACGTAGCCGGGGGCCAGCAGGCGCGAGGTGGAGGTCAGCGGGTCCACGGCCGGGTAGATGCCTCGAGAGGCGATCTCACGGCTGAGCTCGGTGGTGGCGTCCAGGTGGGCGAAGGTCGTGGCCGGCGCCGGGTCGGTGTAGTCGTCGGCGGGCACGTAGATCGCCTGCAGGGAGGTGATGGAGTGTCCGCCGGCGGAGGTGATGCGCTCCTGGAGCTGGCCCATCTCGTCGGCCAGGTTGGGCTGGTAACCCACGGCCGAGGGCATGCGGCCCAGCAGCGTGGAGACCTCGGAGCCGGCCTGGGTGAAGCGGAAGATGTTGTCGATGAACAGCAACACGTCCTGGTGCTGGACGTCGCGGAAGTACTCGGCCATCGTCAGGGCGGACAGGGCCACGCGCAGACGCGTGCCCGGCGGCTCGTCCATCTGGCCGAAGACCAGGGCGGTCTTATCGAACACACCGGCCTCGTCCATCTCGACGATGAGGTCGTTGCCCTCACGGGTGCGCTCCCCCACGCCGGCGAACACGGAGACACCGCCGTGGTTCTGGGCCACGCGCTGGATCATCTCCTGGATGAGGACGGTCTTGCCCACGCCGGCGCCACCGAACAGACCGATCTTGCCGCCCTGCACGTAGGGGGTGAGCAGGTCGATGACCTTGATGCCGGTCTCGAACATCTGCTCCTTGGACTCGAGCTGGTCGAAGGCCGGGGGCTGGCGGTGGATGGGCCAGCGCTCGGTGATCTCCAGCTGCTCGCCGGACCGAGGTTGAGGACGTCACCGGTGACGTTGAAGACGTGGCCCTTGGTCACGTCACCCACGGGCACGGAGATCGGCGCGCCTGTGTCGCGCACCTGCGTGCCGCGCACGAGGCCGTCGGTGGGCTTGAGGGAGATCGTGCGCACGATGTTGTCACCCAGGTGCTGAGCGACCTCCAGGGTGATCTCGTGGGGCTCCTCGCCGGCGCTGGTGGCCTGGACGGTCACCTTGAGGGCGTTGTACATCGCCGGGATCGCATCAGGCGGAAACTCGACGTCGACGACGGCGCCGATGATGCGGGTGATGCGTCCCGTCCCGGGGGTGGTGGTGTCAGCCATGTGCGTTCTTCCGTATCTTCCAGAGCTGAGAGGGGTCCTGCTCGGTGAGGTGAGTCTGTGTGGGGTTCTCGACGACGTCGGGCCTGCCCGGCCTATTCGGCCCCCAGGGCGTCGGCACCCGAGACGATCTCAGTGATCTCCTGGGTGATGTCGCCCTGGCGGGCCGCGTTGGCCAGGCGGGTGTAGGTGATGATGAGGTCCTCGGCGTTGTCCGTGGCCGTGTGCATGGCCTGCTGGCGGCTGGCCAGCTCGGAGGCCGCCGACTGCAGCAGGGCGTTGCGGATGCGCGAGCCCATGTAGCGGGTCAGGAGGGCGTCGAGCACCTCGGAGGGCCCGGGCTCGAACTCGTAGAGCGGCATGGAGCTGCCGTGCTTGGCGGCCAGCTCCTTCTCCAGGGCCTCGTTGCCAACGTCGTCGAGCTCGCCGGCCCCTTCGACGTCGACCACCTTGAGCGGCAGCATGCGACGCACCTCGGGGACCTGGGAGACCATCGAGACGTAGCGGGTGAAGACGATGTGGACCTCGGCCACGCCGCCGGCCTCGGCCGGCTGGAGGAAGTAGTCCACCAGGGTGGTGGCCACCTCCTCGATGGCCTCGTCGCCGGGACGGTCCGACTGCCCGGTCCAGGAGAACTCGATCGGCGTGCCCCGGAAGCTGAAGTAGCTCTGGGCGCGCCGGCCGAAGGTGAAGATCACCGGCTCCTTGCCGTCCTTGACCAGCTCCTCGATGAGGCGGCCGGCCTCGCGCAGGATGGTGGCCGAGTAGGCGCCGGCCATGCCGCGGTCGGAGGTGACCACGAGGATCGCCACGCGCTTGGTGTCGGTACGCTCCTGGGTGATGGGGTGCTCGAAGCGGGAGTAGGTCCCCAGCGCGGCCACCGCCTGGCTCAGGGCGTGATCGTAGGGCGAGGCCTCCTGCGCGTTGCGGCGCGCCTGCCCGATCCGGGACGAGGCGATGAGCTCCATCGCCCGGAACACCTTCTGGAGGGTCTGGGTCGATCGAATGCGCTGCTTGTAGACGCGCTGGTTTCCTGCCACGTCAGCCCCTCTTGACCACGAGCTGCTCGGTGGTCCTCTCGGCGGCGGGCTCCTCCTCGGGCTCGGCGACCTGGGCGCCCAGCATCTGCTCACCGGAGGCGAAGGTGCGCCGGAAGGCCTCGACGGCCTTGACCAGGGCCTCCTCGGTCTCGTCGGTGAGCTGCCCGGTGGACTCGATGGTGTCGAGGATGTCGGTGTTGCGCCGCAGGTGGTCCAGGAAGGCGGCCTCGAAGGGCAGGACGTCGGAGACGTCGATGTCGTCGAGGTAGCCCTTGGTGCCGGCCCAGACGCTGGCGACCTGCTCGGCCACCGGGTAGGGCGTGTACTGGGGCTGCTTGAGCAGCTCCATGAGGCGCTCACCGCGGGTGAGCTGGGCGCGGGTGGCGGCGTCCAGGTCGGAGGCGAACATGGCGAAGGCCTGCATGGAGCGGTACTGCGCCAGGGTGATCTTGAGGGTTCCGGCGACCTTCTTCATGGCCTTGACCTGGGCGGCGCCACCCACGCGGGACACGGAGATGCCGACGTCGACGGCGGGGCGCTGGTCGGCGTTGAACAGGTCGGACTGGAGGAAGATCTGCCCGTCGGTGATGGAGATGACGTTGGTGGGGATGTAGGCCGAGACGTCGTTGGCCTTGGTCTCGATGATCGGCAGTCCGGTCATGGAGCCCGCCCCCAGCTCGTCGGAGAGCTTGGAGCAGCGCTCCAGTAGACGCGAGTGGAGGTAGAAGACGTCACCGGGGTAGGCCTCACGGCCCGGCGGACGGCGCAGCAGCAGGGAGACGGCGCGGTAGGCCTCGGCCTGCTTGGACAGGTCGTCGAAGACGATGAGGACGTGCTTGCCCTGGTACATCCAGTGCTGGCCGATGGCCGAGCCCGTGTAGGGGCGACAGGGTACTGAAGCCGGCCGGGTCTGAGGCCGGGGAGGCCACGATGGTGGTGTACTCCAGGGCGCCGCGCTCCTCCAGGGTGGCGCGCACGGCGGCGATGGTGGAGCCCTTCTGACCGGTGGCCACGTAGATGCAGCGCACCTGCTTGCTCGGGTCGCCGGACTCCCAGGCGTCCTTCTGGTTGAGGATGGTGTCCAGGGCGATGGCGGTCTTGCCGGTCTGGCGGTCGCCGATGATGAGCTGGCGCTGGCCGCGGCCGATCGGGATCATCGAGTCGATGGCCTTGAGCCCGGTCTGGAGGGGCTCGTGGACGGACTTGCGGGCCATGACGCCGGGGGCCTGGAGCTCCAGGGCGCGACGTCCCTCGGCCTCGATCTCGCCCAGGCCCGTCGATGGGCCGGCCCAGCGGGTCGACGACGCGGCCCAGGTAGGCGTCGCCCACGGGCACGGAGAGGACCTCGCCGGTGCGGCGCACGACCTGGCCCTCGTCGATGCCGTCGAAGGATCCCAGGACGACGACGCCGATCCGGCGCTCCTCGAGGTTCATGGCCAGGCCGGCGGTGCCGTCCTCGAAGGTGAGCAGCTCATTGGCCATGACGCCGGGCAGGCCCTCGACGTGCGCGATGCCGTCAGCGGCGAAGACGACGTGCCCGACCTCCTCGGCCGCGACCTCGGCGGGCTTGTAGGACTCGGCGAACTCGTTCAGGGCCGAGCGGATCTCCTCGGGCCTGATGGTCAGCTCTGCCATCTCGTCTCCTTGCTGGTTGCGTTCTGGGGGCCGGCGGCGCTAGGCGTGAGCGACGACGGCGCGGGGTGGTGAAGTTGTGGGTCGGCGTGCGATCAGCGGGCTAGCCCGCCAGGCGGGTGCGCAGCTCGGCGACGGCGCTGCGCACGGTGCGGTCCATGACGTAGTTCCGCGTCGAGATGCGGGCTCCGCCGATGACCGCGGAGTCGACCTCGCAGTTGAGGTCGATCCTGGTGCTCAGGCGGCGCTCCAGGATGGTGCGCAGGCGCTCCTCCTGGGCCGAGGTCATGGGGATGGCGGTGACGACGTCGACGATGGTGCGCTGGCGCATCTCGGCGGCCAGCTCGACGACGCGTCGCAGGTTGCGCAGCGGACCGCCCTCGGCGTGGTGCCGCACGCACCAGTTCACCAGGCTCATGGCGGGGGCGCTGATGTGGGGATGCGAAGACGGACTCGACCAGGCGGACCCGGGCCTCGGTGCTGGTACGGCGCGAGGGGGTCAGGGCCTCGCGCAGCTCGCGGTTGTCGGCGATCTGCTCGTGGACCTCGAAGAGCTGCTGCTCGATCTCCTCCGCCGAGCCGTCCGCGTGGGCGCCGGCGAGGATCGCCTCGATACCCAGGTCGTGGAGGGCGGAGACCAGGTCGACTGCCTTGGACCAGCGGCCGCGAACCATGGCGCTGAGCAGGTCGACGACGCGCTCGTCCACGGTGCCGGTGAAGAGCCGGCGGGCCAGGGCCACCTTGTCCTCGGCCTCACGGCCCGGGTCGGTCAGCGGAGCGGGCAGCGAGTGGACGGCGACCTGGTGGGCCAGGGCGAGGATCTGGCGACCCAGCTCCTGGCCCTCGACGCCCGCGGCCGTGAGCACCGGGCTCCAGGCCTGGCTCACGGTCTCACGGGTGGCGGCAGTTCCTGTTCTCACCGCGTCGCCTCCGCAGAGGAGGAGGCGACGGCGTCGAGTCCCTCGACTGGCTCCATGGTCTCGAGCTCGTCGAGGAAGCGGTCGATGATGCGCTCGGACAGGGCGGTGTCGCTCAGGTGCTCACCGACGATGCGCTCGGCCAGGGTGGAGGCGAGCATGCCGACGTCGGTGCGCAGAGAGATCTGTGCGGCCTGCCTCTCAGCCAGGATCTGACGCTGGGCACCCTCGACGATGCCGGCGGCCTCCGCCTGGGCGTCGTTGCGGGCCTTGGCGATGATCTCCTTGGCCTCACTCTGGGCGTTGTCGCGGATGCGGGCTGCCTCGCGGCGGGCCTCGTCCACGAGCCGGGCGGCGCGCTTCTCGGCGTCGGACTGGTCCTGCTTGGCCTTGTCGGCCAGGTCGAGGCCCTCCTGGATGCGCCGGGCGCGCTCGTCCAGGACGGCGTAGAGCCGGGGCAAGGCATAGCGGCCCACCACCAGGAGGATGAGCAGGAGGACGATCGCCGCCCAGAAGATCTCATAGGCCGGGGGGAGGATGAAGGCCGTGCCTCCGCCATGCCCTCCCTCAGTAGCCAGGGCAAGCATCACTTGACCACGAGCGGCATGACGAAGCCGATGAGGGCCAGGGCCTCGACCATGCCCGCACCGATGATCATGTTGATGAACAGGCGTCTGGCCACCTCGGGCTGACGGGCCGTACCCTCCTGGGTCTTGGCGACCATCAGGCCGATACCGATGCCCGGGCCGAGCGTGGCCAGGCCGTAGCCGAGGTATGCGAAAGCAAAGGAGGTCATATGTGGTTCCTTCTTTCTGGCGCCGGATGGCGCAGGTGGGGTCGATGGAAGAGACTTGGTGGCGTCTAGTGGGCCTCGATGGAGAGCATGATGTAGACAGCACTGAGGATAGTGAAGATGTATGCCTGCAGGACCGCCACGAAGACCTCGAACAGGGTCATCATGATCATGGCGGCACCGGTGAGGACACTGGCCGCCGACGATGCCTGAAGGTGCAGGAGCAGGCTGGTGGTGCCGAAGAAGGTCATGCCGAGCAGCATGTGCCCGGAGACCATGTTGCACAGCAGACGCAGGGTGAGCGTCGCCGGCCGCACAATGAAGTTCGAGAGGAACTCGATGGGGGTGATGAGCAGGTACATCACCTTGGGCAGGCCCGGCGGGAAGAGCTGGGAGGCGAAGAAGTGCCCGACCCCCTGTTCCCTGATGCCGGCACCGATGAAGGTGATGTAGGTCAGGGCGGCGAACACCATGGGGACGGCCACCACCGAGGAGGCGGCGATGTTGAGGCCGGGGATGACACCGGCGAGATTCATGGCGAGCACGCCCAAGAAAAGGGTGCCCAGCAGCGGGGCGAAGCGGCGGCCGTTCTTGTCACCCAGAAGCGCGAGAGCCACATTGCTGCGCACGAAGTCGGCGATGATCTCCAGCAGGGCCTGGCCGCGCCCGGGAACGATCTTGATCCGGCTGGCGACCACTCCCGCCATCAGGCACAGGGCAACCGCCATGACGACGCGGACGAGGGTGAGCCGGTTGAACTCCAGGAGCGTTCCCTGACCGAAGAGCGCCTCAGGGAAGAAGTCCTCGACTCCGGGCTTGTGCAGCTCATCCTCCCCCGTGACGGTGAAGGCGGGCACCGCGGTCCTCGCGATCACCGCGACCAGGATGATCAGGAGAGCCCAGTACCACAGCGGCTTGACGAACGGCTTGGCGTCAGCCGTCCGCGGCACGGCGACATCGTCGGCTGCCGCGCCGTTCTCGGTGACGGTGTTGGTGGACAGGAGATCCTCCCGATGTCTCTCACGCTTCGAGGCCTGCCCGACGGGCCTGCCGATCACGGGCCATGCTAGCGCCTCACAGGGGTCTCACGAAGCAAACCAGACGCCCTATCGTGATCCACCTCAGTCACGACGTCCTGCGGCCATCCCCGCCCGCCGATCAGGGGCGGCCCGCCGAGTCGTCCTTCTTCGGCTCCACCACAAGGATTCGCACCTGTGACAGAACGGTCACCTCGGCGAACATGCTCACCAGGATCACAGCGATGACTGAGACCCCAATCACTCTGACGTCGAGTCCCAGGGACCGTCCGCCGACGAGAGCCGTAGCCAGGACCGCCACCTTCGCAAGGTATCCGCCGACCATCCAGGCCACGAGGACCCTCATGTCGGAGCGGACCATGCGGTCCAGGAACCACCAGGTCGCTGCCAGCAGCACCATCGTCGAGCCCGCTGCGGCCAGCAGCGTCGCCAGCGGCTGGACCACGGCGCCGTGGGAACCGCCGATGAGGCACCACAGGACCTCACCAACCACCAGGACCACGGCGGCAACTATGAGAATCCGGCGCAGCCGGGCTGAGGCCTCACTCAGTGCGTGGGCGTTCGTGGGAGTCGTCTGGCTCACGGGCGTGTCCTTTCAGGGGGTCCGGACGGCGACGGCAGGGCGATCCCCTGCGGCGCCTGCCCCTCGGCCGGGCGCGTCACTTCACCGGTTCCCGAGACGTTGCGGGAGATGACGATCCGCTGCTCCTGACGGTCATGGCGACGGCGCAGCGCCGAGCGCAGTCCGTGGCGCACCCCGGGCATGAGGTCGACGGTGACGACGAAGGCGAACAGCACCGCGATGGCCAGCCCCGCCAGCACCCCGGGCAGGGGGAAGAAGGCCATGGCGGCCACGGGGAAGGAGGCGACCGCCGCCCACAGGTACATGACCAGCACCGCACGACGGTGGGAGTGCCCGGCGGCCAGGAGCCGATGGTGCATGTGCATACGGTCGGGGTGGGTGGGACTCAGTCCCTTCCTCGCCCTCCGCACGATCGCCATGATCATGTCGGTCAGGGGCAGTAGGAGCACCGCCAACGGCAGGAGGATCGGCATGAAGGCGGGAAGGGCGCGCGACCCGTCGAAGCTGCCCGGGTCGATCTGCCCGGTCACGATGATGGTGGAGGCCGCCGAGACCAGCCCCAGCTGCATCGCCCCGGAGTCGCCCATGAAGATGGTGGCCGGGTTGAAGTTGTGGGGCAGGAAGCCCACGCACACGCCAATGAGCGCGGCCACGATGGTGGCGGCCAGGGAGCTGTAGGAGCCCGGGCTCGTGGCACGGGTGAGAACGTAGGTGTATAGGAAGAAGGCGGTCGAGCCGATGCCGATGATGCCGGCCGCCAGCCCGTCGAGCCCGTCGACGAAGTTGACCGCGTTGATGGCAGCCACCACGACGATGACGGTGGAGATGAGGGACAGGCGTGAGGAGCCGATCGTCAGTCCCGCCACGGGGAAGGTGAGGAGCTGCACGCCCTGCCAGGCCATGACGCCGGCGGCCAGGATCTGGCCGGCGAGCTTGGTCATCCAGTCCAGCTCCCACAGGTCGTCGACGACGCCGAGCAGGCACACCAGTCCCGCCCCCAGGACCACCGCCCAGGCGCTGGAGTCGATGACGTCGGAGAGGTAGGGGATCGAGGAGGCCACGGAGATGGCGGAGAACAGGCCGAAGAACATGGCCACGCCGCCCAGGCGCGGGATGGGGGAGGAGTGGACGTCGCGTGCCCGCACGGGGGTGAGGGCGTTGCCCACCAGAGCGATATGCCGGACGATGGGGACGGCCACGTAGGTGGTCGCGGCGGCAATGGCCATGACCAGGAGATAGACCTTCACGCACCCGCCTCCGTCCTGTGACGCGCTGCGTCTGGCGTCCCTTCGGCCAGGGCGACGCCGGCCACTCGTTCCAGGTCGCCATGAGCCAGGGCCCCCTGGCGCAGGATCCGGGGGGCGCGAGCGTGCGCCCCGGCGAGGGTGACGATGGTGGAGGGAACCGGCCCGGGGGTGGCGCCGCCGTCGAGCAGCAGGATGCCCTCGCACCCAGCAGCACCGGTGCCTCCGGTATCAGGCGTGAGCTCTTCGACGCCCCGGACCCGTCCGGGGAAGGCGGCACGGGCGGAAGCGGCGTCGGTGGCGGGTGGTGCGCCGGTGGGGTTGGCGGAGGTGACGGCCAACGGGCCGCTGCGGCGCAGGAGGCTCAGGGCAAGATCGTGGGCGGGCATGCGCACGGCAAGGGTGCCGCTGGTCTCCCCCAAGTCCCAGGTCAGGGTCTCATCGGCCTCCAGGATGAGCGTCAGTGCGCCCGGCCAGAAGGCCTCCATGAGGGCGCGTGCGACCTCCGGCACCCGGGTGACGATCCCGGTCAAGGCGGCGGGGTCGGCCACGAGGACCGGCGGGGGCATCTGGCGTCCGCGCCCCTTGGCCGCCAGCAGCCGCTCGACCGCCCCGGCGTCGGCGGCGTTGCACCCAATGCCGTAGACGGTGTCCGTGGGCAGGATGACGAGCCCGCCTGCACGCAGGTGCTCGCAGGCCGGTTGGAGAGGATCGGGGTGGGAATGAGCGGTGCTCGCGGAGGGCTGCGGGGGTTGGCTCACGTCCCGCATCCTGCCACGGATCGGGTCGGCGGCGGGACAGTGCGGCAGTGTGGAGCCGGACGCGACACCGGAGCGTCACATACCCGGGCCTCCCCTCCCCTGCGTATCCCTCGGGTTCATTCTCAGGACGAGCCCGATTCCTACACGATGCGGCGGGCCACGGCCCAGCGGGTGAGCTCGTTGCGGTTGGACAGCTGGAGCTTGCGCAGAACCGCGGAGACATGCGTTTCGACGGTCTTGACCGAGATGAACAGCTCGGAGGCGCACTCCTTGTAGGTGTAGCCGCGGGCGATGAGCCGCATGACCTCCCGCTCGCGCGCCGAGAGGCGGTCGAGCTCGGTGTCGGCCACGGCCACCTCGCCGGCCCCGGCACCGAAGGCGTCCAGGACGAACCCGGCCAGGCGCGGGGAGAAGGCGGCGTCCCCGGCGGCCACGCGCCGCACGGCCTGGGCCAGATCCTCGGTGGAGATCGCCTTGGTGACGTAGCCTCGGGCGCCGGCCCGGATGACGCCGACGACGTCGTCGCTGGCGTCCGAGACGCTCAGGGCCAGGAAGCGCGTCTCGGGGACGTCGTGGCAGGAGGCGACCACCTCGGCTCCTCCCCCGCCGTTGCCGCCGGGCAGGTGGACGTCGAGCAGGACGACGTCGGGCCGCAGGGCGTGGACAGCGGCGATGGCGCCCTCGACGTCGTCGGCCTCAGCGATGACGTCGAGGTCGGGGGCGTGGGCGGTCAGCTCGGAGCGCACCCCGGAGCGGACCAGGGCGTGGTCGTCGACGACCAGCACCCGCAGGGCTGCGCTCGCCTCAGCGGGCTGGTGGTGGTCCGTTGTATTGGCGGGGGTGTCAGCCATGGGAATCTTCCTGGTGGTGACGAAGGGTGATGAAGGACGAAGAGGCTTGAGTGGGGCCGAGAAGGACGGGCTCAACGATAGACGGGCTCAGTGGACTCGCGCGGGGAGAGCCAGCACCACCTCGGTACCGGTGGACATGCGGCGCACCCGGGCGCTGCCGCCATGGCGCTCCATGCGGGCGATGATGGACTCGCGCACGCCGTGGCGGTCCTCGGCGATGGCATCGAGATCGAAGCCGGGGCCGTGATCGCGCACGAACACCTCCAGGCCCTCCTCGCCGGCCTCCACGTAGAGGGAGACCGGCGGGGCGCCGTGGCGCACCGCGTTGGACAGGGCCTCACGGGCGGCGGCGACGATGACCTCTGTGTCGCGGTCGGGGGCCCGGTCGCCGACGCACACGGCGTCGACGGCCACGCCGTAGCGGTCCTCGACCTCGCCGGCCAGGTCGGTGAAGGCGTCGGCCACGGAGGTGCCCGGCGCGGGACGGTCGGTGTAGAGCCAGGCGCGCAGCTCACGCTCCTGGGAGCGGGCCAGGCGGGCCACCGTCTCGGGCTCGTCGGCGCGCTTTCGGATGAGGGTGAGGGTCTGGAGGACGGAGTCGTGCAGGTGGGCGGCGATGTCTGCGCGCTCGGCCTCACGGATCTCGGCGGCGCGGGTGTCGGCCAGGGCCCGGTTGGTCCGCAGCCACAGTGGCGCCAGGACCACACCGATGCCCGCCACGAGCGCCCCTCCAGTGATGAGCCCGGAGATGAGCTTGTAGGGGGTGCTGTCCTCGGCCACCCAGACCAGGATGCCGACGACGGCCAGGCACACTCCACCCGCGACCCGCAGGACAGCGCTCAGGTTGCGGTCCGGGCCGACGAGGTTATCCATCTGCGACCAGGCCAGGGCGGCCCCGGCGATGATGACGATGATGATTCCCACCGCCCCGATTCGGTCCAGCAGCCCGAAGCGCCAGGAGGCCAGGAACAGGGCCGCCAGGAGGAGTGCGCCGCCATCGACGATCGTCTGCGACAGGCCCAGGACGGCTCCGCCGTCGGTTCGGCGGTCCGCAGTGCCTCTCCCACCCCTGAGGCGAGCCGCCAGGCGGGCGCGGGAGACCGCCGAGGCGGGATCGTTCCCTGCCGGACCGTTCTCCCCGGGAAGGGTCGCCCACAGCAGGGCGTAGAGCAGGGCTCCCGTGCCGCCGCCGAGGGCGAGGACGACCATGACTGCGCGGATGTATCGCACAGGGATGCCCAGATGGATGCCCAGCCCCGCGCAGACGCCGGCGATGCGGGCGGGCCGGCGCATTCGGGCGGTCTCCGCAGACAGGTCGGCCGGAGCCGGCCCCAGGTGGTGGGGCAGACGACGCAGAGGGGGACGTCGCCGCAGCTGTCGAGGAGGGCTCCAGGAGTACACCGGCCCGCCGGAGGTCGGCCCGGGCTGCGCGCCCCACTGCTGAGCTGTCGTCATGGCACCATCGTGGCACGTCAGGGTCGCCGATCCGATTGTCCCCCGGGGATTCGGGGGACAATCCGGGATCATTCAGGGGTTCCCCTGATCGTGCCGCAGGTCGCGGGCGCGAAGAATTGTTGACATGAACGACATGCCCTCCTCCCCGTCTGACGGTGGCTCGCCCACCGGCTCCGATTCCTCTGGCTCCTCCGCATCCCCTGCATCCTCCGCACCTGCCGACTCCCACGGCGCCGACGGCGCCGACGGCGCCCAGCGCGATTCCCAGCAGGGTCCGCAGTACGGGCCACAGCCAGGCCCCGCGCCCTCCTTCCAGCAGTACGGCACCCCCGGCCCGGGCCTCAGGGGCGAATCCACCCACCGCTTCTTCGACTCCCTGCGCGGCTCGGGCCTCATGCGCACCAACGAGCGCTGGATCGCGGGCGTGGCCGGTGGCGTGGCCTACCGCTTCGGCCTGGACCCCACCCTGGTGCGTTGCGTGTGGGTAGTGCTTTCGCTCTTCACCGGTGTCGGACTGGTCCTCTACGGGCTGGCCTGGGCCCTCCTGCCCGAGGAGTCCGATGGTCGCATCCACGTGGAGGAGGCCCTCTCCGGCCGTTTCAACGCGGGCCTGGCGGGCGCCATCGGTATGACGATCGTCGGGATGTCGACATTCGGCAGCGGCTTCATCCCCGACTGGTACGTCCATGAGGCGGGTACCGCGGGGATAGCCGCCGCCCTGTGGCCCCTGTTCTGGCTGGGGCTGTTCGTCCTGGGCGTTGTCTTCGTCATCCGCCGCGCTCAGAACCGGCGCGCGAGCCGGATGGCCGCTCGAGGCCCCCAGGGACCCCAGCCTTGGCAGAATGCTGCACCCGGCGCCGCGCAGGCACCGGACGGCCACCCCGGCGGCCAGGCCGGTCCGGCGGGTCAGGCCGGGAGCTTCGCCTCAGCGGCGGGCTCCGCATCGGCTTGGAACTCCTCGGCGCCCGGCTCCGGCGGCCCAGTCTTCAACCACCCGGTCGGCGGCCCGAGCTGGCGGAGCCGCTCCTACCGGCAGTACCCGCCGTACCAGCCGGTGCCCGTGCCGACCCGCCCACCACGCCCGCGCCGTCCCGGCCCCGGTTCCTCACTGTCACTGGCGATCCTGGGCCTGGGCCTCCTGACCACGGCGGGCATCTGGTACGCCACGGCAACCCATCGCGTCGGTCTGCTCCAGGGCCAGTTCATCCTCATCGGAACCCTGGTCGCCCTCCTGGGAGCGGGCATCGTCGCCAGTGGTCTGCGTCGTCGGCACGGCGGCTGGATGACGGTGCTGGGCTGGCCGGTCCTGTTCGTCGTCGCCATCCCCGCTCTGGCCACAGCCTCGATCATCCCCACGAGCCTGGCCCGCATGCCCTTCGAGACCCTCAAGAACTCGACCACCACCTCCTCGACCACGGTGACGTGGAAGGAGCTGACGGCGTCGGCCAGCGGCGGCAGCGTCACCCGCAGCAAGGACGTCGGTGACCTCACCCTGGATCTGCGCGGCATGCCGGCCGAGGAGGCCGGCAAGCTCTCCACCGTCACCGCCCACCTCGACGTCGGGACCCTCCGTATCAAGACAGACACCGACCAGCGGGTGACGGTCAAGGCCGACGTCGACATGGGGGCGATCGACTCACAGGTCACCCGGGCCTGGACCGTCAACGGCCGGCAGATGGATCAGGACGACGAGGGCCCACGTCGCCACGACGTGACCGGCAAGAGCATCACCACCTACGCCAGCTCCAGCGGCGGGCTGAACACCAAGCGCACCCTGGCCTCCCCCAGCAGCGAGGACGGGCGGCCGGAGATCATCATCAATGCCTCGGTGGATACCGGGACGATCAACATCGAGGAGCGCAGCAACACCGTCTCCTGGTACGGCAACGCCGAGGAACCCGTGTGGATCGTCAGCTCCTGGTACGACGAGAAGGGCGAGGTCCACGGCGACGATCTACCGGTTCCAGGCATGAACCACCAGGCCATCACAGCCGAGGAGGCCGAGACCTGCATCCGCGCAGCCCACGAGAGCGTGAACGAGGACAGCCGCAGCAAGGAGGCCAATTGGCGGGATCTGTCCGATCTCACCTCCAAGGAACGCTCCGCCTACGACACTTGTGTGCAGAAGACCCTGTCCGGACAGGGCGCCGCGCAGCCCAGTACGAGCCCGAGCCCCTCCGGATCGGCAACCCCGACACCGTCCCCGGCTCCCACCAAGCAGTCCGCCACGGCCACCCCGACAGCCGGCTGATCGCACCCGCACCTCCGCACTCACTTCAGCCACCAGAAATCTTTCCCGGGCATGTCCCGGCCCCTATCCAAGGAGACCCTCATGAGCAGCACCTCGTCCACGGCGTCGCCCGACGACGCCAGTAGGAACAGCACCGAGGCGACCGCCGAGGACGCCACCAGGCCCTTCCCGGCCACCGGCGACACCCAACCGCTGACCTCACCGGTGACCCAACCCATGGCTCAATCCGAGACTCAGCCGGCGACCATGCCGCTGCCCACGTCCGACGAGGCGGATGCAGACAAGGCGTCCACGGGCTCGGCGCCCGCGTCGTCGACGCCGAGCCCGGTGTGGAGCGCCGGGACGGTCACTGACCGGGACCAGCCACAGGCGCCCCAGGACATCAAGGGCTCCACGCTCCTGTGGGGGGCCTTCCTGCTCCTCGTGGGCGGGCTGCTCATCGCAGCGGGCCTGGGGCTGCGCTTCGACTTCACGACGACGGCCATCGCCTGCCTGGCGGGCCTGGGGGGCCTGCTCATCGTCGCCGCCCTCATCCCTAAGGGGCGCCGCATCAGCAAGCCCTGATCCGCATTCACCCTGTAGAGCCACGAGGACGCGCCCCCGAGCTCGCCGACTGCACGTCCAAGGTGCTGACACGAGCCTGAACGTGCGTCCTCGCGAGCCCTGATCGCGCTGGATAACCCACCGGGATCGGACAACGGCAAAAGCGAATATCAGCCCTGGTAGACGATCTTGGCCTTGACGTCGTCGACGGCCTCCTCGCCCAGGTAGTGGCGCACGATCTCCAGGCCGAAGTCGATGGCGGTGCCCATGCCGCGGGAGGTGATGACGGGGCCGTCTGTGACGACGGCGGCCTGGCTGACCTGCGCGCCGCGCTCGGCAAGCACGCCCACGAAGCCGGGGTTCGACGTCGCCTGGCGGCCCTCGAGCAGGCCCAGCTCGGCCAGGATCGAGGGGGCGGCGCAGATCGCGGCCACCGGCCGGCCGGCGCGTACCCGCTCGGTGACCGCAGTCATGAGCGGCTCGACGGCCTTGAGGTTGGGGGTGCCGGGGATGCCACCGGGCAGGACGAGCATGTCGTAGTCGTCCAGGTTCGCCTCGGCCAGGGTGAGGTCGCAGGTGACGACGATGTTGTGGGAGGAGACGACGGCCCGCTCAGGGGTCACCGAGATCATCGTCGTGGGGATGCCGGCGCGGAAGAGGATGTCCACGGTCGCCAGCGCCTCGACCTCCTCCAGCCCGGGCGCGATGAAGACGGCAACGGTCTTGTCAGTCCTCTGGTCGGTGGGCGCATGGAAAGCGGGCATGTCTCCTCCAGGAAGGTCGTCTCAGATACGTGCGGCCGGCACCACTCACCTTACGCGCCTGCCACAGCCCACAGAAACCATGTCGGTCCGCCAGCGCCGCCCTCAGTGTCCGACGCCGGTAGTAGGCTTGCTGACCGCAGTCCGCACAGACGACGCGGACGACGCTTGAGACACTGGGAGGTGAGCAGGCGATGACGTAGTGGACTGCGGCCCTCTGCGCAGTTGCTCTCGCCCTGATCGCCTGCGCGGTTCTTCTCACCCGTTCCCAGCGTTCCCTTCAGCGCACCCGTGGGGAGCTCGCCCGCCTGCGCGCCTTTCATGAGGAGCGGATGCGCCGCCCCAACATGCTGTCCCATGAGCTGCGCACTCCCCTGACCGTGGTTCGCGGTGCCGCCGAGCTGCTCCTCGACGAGAGCGCCGGCCCTCTCAATCCCGATCAGAAGCACTTCGGCCAAACGATTGCCGAGAACTCCAATCAGGTCATCGAGATGGTCTCCGATCTCCTGGCCGAGGCCAGCCTGGAATCGGATCTGTTCAATCTGCACCTGGAGTGGACCGAGATGCGCCAGCTCGTGCGCGAGTGCATCGCCCGGCTGCGCCGGGTGCACACCGCCTCCATCCGCATGGATAACCACGGGGCACCGCTGCGTATGCAGGTCGACCCCCGCCTGATGGGGCAGGCCGTCACCAACGTCGTGAACAACGCCGCCCGGCACGCGGGCGAAGGCGTATCCATTCTTGTGCGTGTCACCGAGTCCGAGGAGATCGTCACCGTGTCCGTCTCCGACGACGGCACGGGTATGACCCCGTAGGACCGGCCCTCTTGTTCACTCCCTTCGCCACCGGCGGTTCCCGGCGCCCGGGAACCGGCCTGGGGATGATGATCACCCAGCGCATCGTCGAGCTCCATGGCGGGAAGGTCCTGGTCGATACCATCTCCCGAAAAGGGACGACCGTATTCCTCACTCTTCCACGCACATGGCGGGAACCCGATCACGAGGAGACGACTAAATGGTGAGGCTCCTTGGCCGGTCGTCGGGACCACGAGCAGCATGGCTGGTTCTGGTCAGGGCCGGGGCTGGCTGCTCCTGGTGATGCTCGTCGTCGCGGTCCTTGTGGATGCCCGGGTGATGCGACTGGGCGGCTACGCGCGCACGCTCGCCGCACCGGGTGGCGGGCCGGGCGCGCCCCAGGGCCCGCCTGGTGGGGTGGCGGGCAGGTGGGGCGCCGACGTCCTCGAAGCGACAGCCGCCGCCAGGGCCAAGGCCCACCGGCTCAGGCTCGCCCTGGCTCAGGCGGCCACTACCCGCCGACCCCGCCTGTTCCTGCAGGCCTGGGCCGAGCACCGCATCGCCCGTGACCTGGCTGCACGCCGAGCGCTCGACGCCGGTCCCCACCGCTGGGCCACCTCAGCCCTGGCCGCGGCGGCGGCACTGGCCGGAGCCTGGATCATCTACACCGTCGTGCCGCCTGTGGTGAGTGAGCTCAATCAGCGCCTGAACGGGCCGCCCGCCTTCTGGTTCGCCGGCATCCTGGATATGCTCGCAGCGGTCTGGGAGTCCATGAGCCCCACCGAGAAGGCCGCCCTGGTCCTCATCGGCGCCGCCGTCGTCTTCCTGTCCGGAGGCACCCTCGGCCTGGCCCTCAACGTCGGGCTCGGCATCGCCACTGCCTTGGACGCCGCCCGCCCCACCGCTCAGCTCATGCGCGACCCCTGGGGCACCACCGGCCACTACCTGGACACCCACAACGACCTCCAAGTCATCACCGACACCGGCCTGGCCGCCATGGCCATCATCCCCGGAGGCAAAGCCCTGCGCGGCGCCGGCTACGCCAACCAAAACCGCACGCACTCTCACCCGAGAAGAAGCCGCCGTGGAGGAAGCAGGGACGAAGGCCGCCCGGGCCACGGAGCACTCAGCAGCCAGGACCCGGCCCCAGAGCATCGCAGAATCACAAGCGGCGCACAACAACGCGCACCGAGGCACCCAACGCGCCAACACCCCGACCGAGAAACCCAGGAGTGCCGACAAGCCGGGCCCCGGGACAGTAGACGAACGCGCTGACCGCGGCGACGGACGTGACGTCAAAGGCCGCTACGCCGACGGCAACGCCGGAGCACACATGTACGACCAGAGCGAAGCGAAAGGCCTAGAGGAATATCTTGATGATCTCGACGCTGACGGAGTCTCGGTGAGTGAGGTCATTGAGGACAAACATCTTGCTCATATTAATGGAGCACCGCAGGGACGATACTACGACCGGCTCATTCAACGAGAGGACGGCACCTGGGTCGGCCTGGAGGTCAAGAGCGGCCAGTCTCCGTATCACGGCACCCAACGAGCCGCTGATAACATGGTGTCACCAGACAACCCCGCCCGAGTGAGACTGGACGACGGACGCACCATCGAAATCACAGAGGTTCAAATGAAGAGAGTTGAGAAACAACAATGAGACGCTTTGCCTATGAAACAAATGGCAAAAATGGACTGGTTGAAACTTTCTTTCTTCCGCAAACCCCACAAGAGTTCGCCAATCGAGTAAGCCGACGCGTATCCAGTCCAAAGTTCATGGATGGCGTGAAGCACTTTTCCACGTTAGTCTGGGCACTACCTGAGGGAGCAATACATGTTGATGATGTTCCTCGTTCGTCTCCGGCGCGGGCAACGTATATCCAGTGCGGCGGATCAACCGGGGCGATGACCATTGAGATCCGTGTGACTCACGAGGACGACTCCTACGAGCAGTACGCGGTGGCACGCGAGCCCGTGACCAACCCCGAGGCGTGGGTCACGGTGTCCTGGGACAACGGAGGACCCGAGCCCTTCACCATCCAGGTCCACCCCGAAGAGGTCTTCACCGGCGAGCAGGCCGTCCCCGTCTTCCGGGCCTACATCGAGCACGACGCCCTGCCCCCGGCCGAGCTACTGCGCCGAATCGACGTCTGACAAGCAGAAAGTCCACCAATGGCGCAGCCCCCACTACCCTGCACAGGATTACAGCACCTTGAAGTACGTGGCGCAGATCGGCCAGACCCCGAGCTCCTCCTCCTGACTTGATGCAATTTGATGCAGCGTTCGTGTCCGGTTGTGGGCTGTTGATCAAACCGCATCTACAGGGTCTTCGTGGCACTTGAGGAGGGTGTGCGATGAGTGAGAGTGATACTGGTACGACGAAGGGGTGCTGGGCATTCCGGGGCTCGCGGCACTCAGCGCTGGCGCAGGAGGTGCTGCTCGGCGCTGTCCAGGATCGGCTTGGCGACCTCGGGGGCGTAGACGCTCAGGCCGCCGTCGGACACGGGCAGCTCCACGCTGCCGTCGTCACCGACCGTGACCGGCTCGTGCCCGCCCAGGACGCAGGTCCACTGCTCGCCGGCGTGCCGGGCCCCGACGTGGAGGCGCTTGGTGGCGGCCCTGTGGTCGGACAGTACGACGGCGAGCCCGGAGCCGGGGTGGCCCTCGTCGCCCTCACGCGCGAAGCCGACGACGTCGGGGTCGTCGAGGGCGTCGTGCTGAGGGCCGTGGGCCAGGGCGCGCCGCATGGTCATGAGCAGTGGCAGCTCGGTGACGGCCGGCAGGTCTCCGGTCTCGGGGGTGCCGAACAGGTCTCCCCAGAAGACGCAGGGGGTTCCGGCCTCGCGCAGCAGGATGAGGGCGTAGGCCGAGGGCTTGAACCAGGACTCGATGGTGGAGGCCAGCGACTGGCCCGGCTGGGTGTCGTGGTTCTCCACGAAGGTGACGGCGCGCTCTGGGTCGGCGGCCACGAGGGTGCCCTCGAAGAGGCGGGTCAGGTCGACGTCGCCGTTGGAGGTGGAGGCGGCGTGCAGATGGAAGTGGAGCGGGACGTCGAACAGGCTCATGAAGGGCACGGCCTCCAGGTAGCCCTCCAGCTCGGCGACATCGCGGGACCAGTACTCGCCCACGGCCGGTAAGGCGCGGCCGGTGGCGCGGCGGAGCTCCGGCAGCCAGCGGGCGAAGAAGTCGGCGCCGACGTGCTTGAGGGCGTCCAGGCGCAAGCCGTCGACGCCGGTGGTCTCCACGTACCAATGCCCCCAGCGGTCCAGCTCGGCGCTGACAGCGGGGTCGACGACGTGCACATCGGAACCCATGAGGTAGTCGTAGTTGCCGAGCTCATCGTTGACGTTCTCGTTCCACTGCTTGCCCTCGAAGAGCCAGACGCCCTGCTGGTAGCGGGCCTCATCCCAGTCGGTACCGTGGAAGCAGGTCCAGTCCCAGGTGAAGTCCGAGTAGGCGCCGGCCCGCCCCGGGAAGGTGTAGCGGGTCCAGGCGGTGATCTCCTCGGTCTCGCCAATGGTGCGCGTGCGGTCGTGGGGGTCGACGGGCGTGGCGCGCACGACCTCGGTGTCGTCGCCGCCCATGCGGTGGTTGAGGACGATGTCCGCCACGACGCTGATGCCGGCGGTGTGCAGGGACTCGATGGCGGCGAGGTAGTCCTCCTTGGTGCCGTACTTGGTGGGGACGGTGCCCTTCTGGTCGAATTCGCCCAGATCGTAGGTGTCGTAGACGCCGTAGCCGACGTCCTCCACGCCGGCCTGCCCCTTGTAGGCGGGCGGCAGCCACACCGAGCTCACCCCGCAGTCGGCCAGGAGGGCGGCATTATCCGCCAGGAGGCGCCAGTGGGCGGAGTCGGCGGGCAGGTCCCAGGCGAAGGCCTGGAGCAGGAGGGGATTGACGACGTCGTCCGGGTTGGCGGGGATGGGCTGGGCGTGGTTCTCGGTCACGGCTCCAATGCTGCCAGTCCTCCCCCCGCGATCGGGGACCTTTCTGTGCGGCCGGGAGGCGTTCGACTTCGCCTGGGGACCGGATTCCTGTCCCTCTACGCGCAGCTTGTCCCCCGCCGGAAGAGAATGCACCCCCATGCGCAGGATGTCCCCGCGGATGCGCTGCGGAATCCGGTCGATCCTGAGAGCACCCCCACCTGATACCAGTCTGATACCACCTGCTACTGTGGAGACATGGCGATGACATTGCGCTTGAGCAAAGAGGATGAGCGGCTACTCGCGCTCCTTGCACAGGAGGACGGGGTCAGCCGCCAGGAGGCGACGATCCGGGCGATCCACGAAGTGGCCGCACGCCGCGGACATGAGCAGCGAGTCGCTGACGCCTCTGCCCGTATCCGTAACCGGTACGCCGAAGTCCTGGAACGCCTCGGCCGCTGATCAGGCAGAGATGGTCGAGTACCTGACGCTCGAGGATGCACTGTCACTCATTGAGGATCTCTCTGTGGGACCGGTCCGGGATCTCGGCCTGCTCGACTCGGCGCTGCACCGACCTGCGACCATGCTCTGGGGACGTGACGCATACGCGACGATCGATGAGAAGGCAGCGGCTCTGCTCGATTCCCTGGTCCGCAATCATCCGCTGGCGGATGGCAACAGCGCCTGGGGTGGCTGGCCACACTCGTCTTTCTGGACATCAACGGCCACTGGGTGGAGGCTCCCGACGACGACGCCTACCAGCTGGTGATGAACGTCGCCGCTGGGAGGCTCTCACTCAAGGAGATCACTGAGGCCCTGTCTCAATGGCACAGCCGCAGTTCGACATAGCGCAGTCTGGTGAGGCACGGCATCGACCTCTCAACCGAGAGACGTACGGCGGCGGGGCCCGTAAAGCGCAGCCGCCCTGAGAGCGTGTGCTCCGCCCTGGCGTGGAGGGTCGGCAGCATCGTCTTGCTGACACTGGTCAGCTCAGCTGCCTCGTGCCAACAATTCTGCGACGTCGGCGACCCGGAAGCCACCGCTGTCAGAAAAACGGGCTCGCCACCCGTTCCCGCTGTCCGCCGCGCGGCTCAGTCCTCCTCGAGGACCCCGTTCCAGGCCAGAAACTCAATGGTGCGGCGCATGGCCTCCCCCCAGTTGGCGTCGCCGAAGCCGTGGGCGGCGCCGGGGATGGCGACGAGCTCGGCGTCGGGGGTGGCGTTCACAGCGGCCCGGGAGACCTCGATGGGCACGGCGCGGTCCTGGTCCCCGTGGACGATGAGAACGGGGCGGCGGTAGGTGGCCAGCTCGACCCCGACCTCCAGGTTCCAGCCGTCGACGGCGTAGGCGCGCCCCAGACGGGTGCCCGCCCAGTCGAACTCCTCGGGAACGGCCGCCGGCGTGCGGAAGGCGGTGCGCAGGTTCTCCCCCAGCCGCAGGGCCGGGTACCACAGGGCCAGGGCGGTGATCCGCTGCGGGTGGCGGGCGGCCGCGAGCGCTGCGACCGCTCCGCCCAGGCTCAGCCCGAACAGGGCGACCCGGGAGGCGTCGACCTCCGGCCAGGCGCAGGCGGCGGTGAGGACGGCTTCGAGGTCGGCCAGCTCGGTGAGGGCCGACATTGCGGTGGTCTCGCCCTGGCTGGCACTGCCGCCGCCCCCGCGGAAGTCGAAGCAGACGGCCACGGCCCCGGCCGCAGCGAAGCGCCGGGCCATGGGGGCGACGCGGGTGTGGGAGCCCTCCATGCCGTGGCAGCAGACGACCAGGGGCGCGGGGGTCGACGACGCCGTCCGCGGGACGTAGGCCAGTCCCCCGACCCTCTGCCCCTGGACGGTGAGGGTGACCTGCCGTGAGAGGTAGGACTGCGTCGTCGTCACGTGTTCTCCTTGCTGCCTGGGGCCGGCGACGAGAACCGGCCCGGCGGTCATCGTAGACGGGTCTCCAGGCCTCACTGCCGAATCGGGTTCTCTGACCTCAGGAGTCGAGGTGGTCCAGCAGCGTGGGGATGAACTCCCAGTAGTACTGGAAGACACCGCCGTGTCCTGCCTCGGGGTAAATGACCAGGGTGCTGCCGGGGATTCGCCGGTGCATGTCCTCGGACAACGGGGTCGGGACCATACGGTCGTGGTCCCCGTTGGCGATCAGCGTGGGGGCCGCGATCCTGGACAGGTCCTGTGGCTGCTGGCGCCCCCAGGCCTTGATGGCGGCGATCTGAGTGCGAAAGGCTTTCAAGCTGATCGGGGAATCACGATCCATGACTCGTTCGTGAATCCGGGCGAGGTAGTCGCGCGCCGCGGCCTTGCCATCGCACGTGCGCGGGAAGAAGAGGAACTCTTTAGCGTCGGTGCGGGCGAGCACTCCGCGCAGTATGTCGAGGTAGACGTAGGCGGCTCCGGTTGGCCGGTCGATCCCCTTACCTCCTGCGGGACCGGTTCCGGCCAGGACGAGCCGTCGGACCAGGTTCGGGGCGTCGAGGGCGACCTGCTGGGCCACGAAGCCTCCCAGGGAGAAGCCCATGAGGTCAATCCGGGTCAGACCGAGCTCGGAGATGAAGGCCCGTGCGGCACCGGCCATCCCTGTGATGGTTCGTGGGACGTTCCCGGTGGAGGAGCCGATGCCCGGTAGGTCGACCGCAATGACGCGGCGGCCCTCGGCGAGCGCATCGACGACGCGGGGGTCCCACTCGTCGAGGGTGGCCCCGAGGTGGGCGAGCAGGACGATGGGTGGCCTTCCGGAGTCGACCCCGAGGTCCCGGTACGCGAAGGACTCTCCCCTCACCCGCAGGTGCCGAGTGGGAGCGGAGGTCCACCGGGTGACGGGCCCTGCGAGCATGGTGGTGGTGTCTGCCTCAGGCATGAGTGGTGACCTCCTGCTCGTTGGTAGTGATGAGGACCTTGCCGCGGGTTCCGCCGGCCAGCAGCTGGCCGAGCGCGGCGAGGGTCTGCTCGAAGGGCAGGATCCGGTCGACGACGGGCTGGATGACGCCGTCGTCCACGAGTCCGGCAATGGTGCGCAGCGCCTCTCCGTCGGGTTCGATGAACAGGAACCGGTAGCGCACGCCGAGCTTGCGGGCCTGGCGGCGCACCTTGAGGCTGAGGGCGGACAGCGCGACCTTGACCAGCGGCCCGGCGCCGGCCTGATCGGCCAGTGACGGGTCGGGGGTACCTGCGATGCCCACCACGATCCCGCCGGGACACAGGACCTGGAAGGACCGTGAGGTGATCTCGCCGCCCTGGGTGTCCACGACGATGTCCACCGGAGTCTCTGCCAGGCGCTGAACGAAGTCCTCACTGCGGTAGTCGATGATAATGTCCGCGCCGAGCTGGCGGACGGTCTCGGCGCTGGAGGCCGAGGCCGTGGTTGCCACCGTGGCTCCCAGGTGCTTGGCAAGCTGGATGACAGCCGACCCCACTCCGCCGGCACCGCCATGAACCAGGACTGTCTGGCCCGGCTGGAGACGGCCGATCGTCACCAGCGACTGCCACGCGGTCAGGGCGACGACCGGCAGGGAGGCCGCCTGCACCAATGAGATGCTTCGGGGCGCGGGAGCGAGGGCGTCGGCATCGACCACGACGAACTCGGCCCAGGTCCCCATGGCCACCACGCCGGTGTAGCCGTAGACCTGATCGCCAACGGCGAGCCCTGTGACCTGAGAGCCAATGGCGACCACCTCGCCGCTCAGCTCCCCTCCCATCACCTTGGGCAGGTCGAGCCGGAAGACGGCCTTGAACTCACCGGTACGGGTGCGCTCGTCGGCGTGATTGACGCCGGAGGCGATCATCCGCACCAGGACCTGATGGGGTCCGGGCTCGGGAACGGGCATGTCGACGGCGCTCAGAGGGTGACCGTACTTCTCCAGGACGAAGGCCTTCACGTGGTGTCCTTCCTGTGCCGCAGCACCAGACATCTAGTTACATTATGTTACCACTCGAGATGGACGATATGCTATCCAGTAACAGAATGCAACTACCACAAAGGAGGGCGCACGATGATCCCCCCGGCCTCGCTCCGCCTGCCCTATCAACCGCAGCCTCGAGATGCTCGGCGACAGGTGGAGTCTGCTAATTCTGCGAGACATCGTCCTGCACGACCGACGCTCCTTCCGCGAGCTGCTCACCGGCAACGAGGAGGGCATCAGCGCCCCGGTGCTGTCCCGCCGACTGACCGACCTGGTTGAGGCGGGCTTCCTCACCAAGAGCGAGGTCGCCCGGGGCAAGCAGGGGAGGTACTCGTTGACCGAGCAAGGCTTGGCGACGGTGCCACTGCTGATCGAGCTCGGCCGACTCGGCGCACGCATCGACCCGTCAACCTCTCGCAACGCCCCCAAGCTCAGCGCAGATCCCGACGACCTCGCCAAGCGCATCGCTGCCCTACGCGAGACTCATCTCGCTGATTAACACTCACCCCACAACAACCGCGGAGGATGCCGGCCCACATGGACCTTCTTCTCAGCGGTAGGCCTCTGCGGAGGCACTCTCGTCGTAGCGGGCCACGAGGACCAGGCCGGACAGGGCGTAGGGGCCGCCGATGTAAGGCATGACCTGAACCAGGGCGGCGGCCACCTTCTGGGGGGGAGGAGCCGGCCCGGATCGCCCCGGCCACGTGCGGGCGCAGCTGGGTGGTGGCGCCAATGGCGGCGATGGCCACGAGGCTGATGAGCTCGCGCTGGGCGACGTCGAGCCCACCGCGGGTGGCGAAGTCGCCAAAGGCGGAGGAGGTCAGCAGGTGGGGCACGAATTCGTCGAAGGGCTCGGGCAGGGCGGAGAAGACCTCCGTGACCTCGTTGCCGTACAGCGGGGGCTGGATGGCGGCGCCGGCCTGCTCGCGGGCGCTGGGATCGGTTGCGTCGACAGTGCCGGCGTTCTCCAGGGGCAGGGAGATGCCGTTGGCCTCGAAGACCCCATTGGCGATGTCAATGGCGTTGAGGGTCTTGGGAAAGCCGATGTAGGGGGCGCACTGGTAGATGGTCTCACGCAACTGGAGTGGGCTGGCGCCGATGTTGAGGGCGGCGCCCACGTGGGCACGCAGCTGCGGGAGGGTCTGCATGGCGGTCAAGACGGTGATGGTGAGCAGCTCCCGCTCGACGTCGGTGAGGACTCCGGTGGAGAAGGCCTCGTCGAAGATCCCGTTCTGGAGGATATCGAACAGCTCGGGGTCCGTGGGGTGGGGTTGGGGCTCCACCCCGAACAGCCTGGTGAAGGTCTCACGTGCTTGAGGTGTCAGCGCCATGGAGGGGCGCCTTCTGCAGTGCGGGCGGCTCAACCCGAGCATGTCACGTTCACTGCCCCAGCGACAGGCCACAGCAGTCCTCCCAGAACACGGGAACTCAGCCACGCCGGACGAGCACAGAGACCCAATCCTGCCGAGTATCGAAGATCCGATCCACCCGAATGAAGTGCTCTTCAATGCTGTAAACAGTCAGCAGACGACCAGCCACAACATAGCGACTGTCAGTTGGCGTGCCACCAACAACATCCAACCTACTCCCGGCCAACGGGTAGCTACGAGCCCTTTCGACCGCCTCAAGCAGGGCATCCACCTGCTGAAACGCTAAGTCCGGGTCACCGGAGGTCTCAACCGTGAAATCTCAGGCCTCATCAAGATCAATGAGAGCATCAGTGGAGTAGACGATCTCAGCACTCATGGGCGGGATCCCGCCGTGCGACGAAGTGCGCACGCACGTCTGCAGCACTAACCCACCCTTGCTCCTCACCAGAAATCCGGCCCGCCTCGACCTCTCGGAGGAGACGACGACCCGCCTTAATGCGGTCATAGTCCTTCATATCGAGAAGGACGTACCTCCCATGACCATTCTTGGTGAGGAAAACAGGCGAGTCCTCCGCAACATCCTTGAGAACGTCGGTGTAGCTCCTCAGATCTGATACTGGCTTGATCGTCGGCATAACATCCTCCCGCTGCTGAATTCTTCGATTAATTCTACAGCACGAGCATCAGGATGTCGGGATCGTGGCTATCCTCCGAGCCGCGTGGATGACGCGGGCGGCCTGCTTCTCGAGCTCGGCGCGCGTCAGGCCGACAGCGCCGTCGACCGGCTCGGCATCGCAGTCCGACTCGCCACCTCCGCCTTCGCTCCCCCCCGGCGCAGAGCGGCCAGGAGGTTCATTCGGTCCGCCTCGCCTCCGGGCATGAAGAGCTCGTTGCCAGCCTTGATGGTGGCCGCTGCGGTGGTACGCGGGTGCTTCATGTCGCTGTGGGTCATGCCGTCGACGATCCAGTCGGTCATGACCAGTCCGTCGAAGCCCCACTCCCGGCGCAGGATCACTCGAGCAGCTCGGTCGACTCGGAGGTGTGGACGCCGTTGATGAGGTTGTAGGAGGTCATGACGGCGGCGGGGCGGGCCTGGCGCACGCAGATCTCGAAGGCGCGCAGATAGAGGTCGCGCACGGCTCGGGGGCTGACCAGGCTGTTGGAGTTGAGGCGGTTGGTCTCCTGGTTGTTGCAGGCCAGGTGCTTGATGGTCACGCCCCGCCCCGAATGGGACTGGACCCCGCGGGTGATGGCGGCGGCGAGGTATCCGGCCAGTAGCGGATCCTCGGAGAGGTACTCGAAGTTACGTCCACACAGGACGCAGCGGTGCAGGTTGAAGGCGGGGGCGAGCCAGAGGTGGATGCCGAAGCGCTCCATCTCGGCTCCGACGACGTCGCCGAAGCTCTCGGCCAGTGCCGGGTTCCAGGACTGGGCGAGCGCGGTGCCGATGGGGATGGCGGTGGTGTACTGCTCGCGGATTTCGGTGGGTTCGCGGGGCTGTGGCTCGTCGGCGATGCCGAGGGCCTCACGTCCGGCGTCGTCCATGAGCTCGAGGAAGGTGGCGGGCAGGCTGGAGTCTCCCAGGGAGAAGGAGCCCTCGGCGTCGACGCCGTAAGTGGGGGCCAGCCGCAGGCCGGCGGGCCCGTCGGCCATGATGATGCTGGGCAGTCCGGGGATCCGGGTGGTGGTCTGTCCCGCCGCGCCGACGACGGTGGTGGAGGCGGCTCCGACGATGGAGCCGGACTCCTCGCCGCGACGGTAGTCACCCAGGACGGTATGGATGAGCTCGTCGTCGGACAGGTTCCGAGCCAGGGTGAGGGCCTGCCTGACGTCCTCCGGCGCTCCCTGCTCATCGGGCTCGGCGTGATCCGGCAGGCGCAGGTCGGCTGCGTCGACGGCGAGCACCGGCAGGCCGGCCGGAATGTCGAGGACCGCCGGGGCCGCGGGCTTCCAGTCGGTGAAGCCGGGCTTCCCCAGGTCGCCGGCCAGATGTCGCACGGTTGCATCCTGGGCGAGCTCGACGACGGCGACAGGGCTCAGGTGCCGGCTGGAGGTTCCCGCCCGCAACAGGTAGCGGCCGGCCTCCAGGATCGTGGCACGGGCGGCCTCATCGTAGGAGGCCAGGTCGGTCAGGTCGACGTCGATGGTGATCCGTGCCGTGGCGCCGGGGACGATCTCGTCGGTCTTGGTGAAGCCTGCGAGCGCCTGGAGCGGCTGGTCGAGGCGTCCGGCCGGGACACCGGCGTAGACCTGGACGGTCTCCTTGCCCGGGCACTCGCCGATGTTGGCGACGTCGACGTCGACGCTCACGCGGGCGCCGTCGAGGCACACCTGGCGGATCTGGACCTCGAAGGTCGTGTAGCCCAGGCCGAATCCGAAGGGGAAGAGCGGCTCCTTGCCGACCGAGTCGTAGAAGCGGTAGCCGACGTAGATGCCTTCGCGGTAGTGGGTATCGTCCGGGTCACCGAAGTCGCCGATCTGGTCGTCCTCGTCCCAGGCGGCCCAAGTGGTGGCGAGCTTGCCGGAGGGGTAGGCCCGCCCGAGGAGAACGTTGACGAAGGCATCACCGATGCAGGCGCCGAGTTGGGAGAGCAGAAGGATGTTGCCGACGTCCCCCAGCGGACTGAGGTCGACGACGCCGCCCACGTTGAGGACGAGGAGGAATCTCTCGAAGCGCTCGTTCAGGGTAAGGATGTCGCGGATCTCGGTATCGGTGAGCCTGAGGTCCCCGGCCTCGGGGGTGCGGTCACTGCCCTCACCGGAGATTCGGGACAGGACGTAGACGGCCGTGCGCGGATCGGTGCCGGCCTTGACGTGGAGGGGGGATCGAGTACTCCGGCTCGGGTATGACCGAGCCCATGCCGACCATGATGGCGGGGACACCGCGCTTGGCGGCCTCGTCCCTGATACCGGCGATGAAGTCCTGATGGGCCTGGTCGCGGACGCGGTCGTAAGCCTCCAGCCAGGGCCGGGTGACGATGGTGAAGCCGGACGTCTCCAGGCCCTCCTCGATGGTGGTGACGTGGCGGGAGTTGACGTCGCCGCTGCCGGTTCCACCCTTGATGGTGTGCCGCGCACCGGAGCCGAACAGGGCGATCTCGCCCGGCTCAGCCAGGGGGGAAGGCGCCATTGGAGCGCAGCAGCACCATGCACTCGGGGGCGAGAGCACGGACGGCGGCGAGGTGGTCGATCTCGTAGGCTTCCATGTCGCATTCTCCTCCTGTCACGCCAACGGCTCCGTCACATGCAATCCTCCGCACTGAGTGAACGAGCTGGATTCACCCCATCATCGCGGTGCTCTGATGCCTACGATAACGATAACGGAGTAGAACCGGATCCGAAGATGTTGTCGGAGAGCGCTCAGCGCTCTGTGGAGCGGAGGAATCATGAAGGCACCCAGGAGACTCAGCGGAAGCAGGATCGCCGTCGGCGTGGCCAGCGTCGGCCTGACTGTGGGGGCCTTCAGCCTTTACTCCCGCAAGCACTATGGTCGCTCAGCCGCGGCGAGCCTGGCAGAGTACGGAATCCGGCCGGTCAAGGCGCTGAACGCGCGCATCCCGATCACCGAGCGGATCGCGCGTCTAGCCAACCGCCCCGAGCCGGCCCGCACCGTCACCTTCCCGGCCTGGGGACGCTTCTTCTACGACCTGGAGCGGCGCGATGACTCCGGCATGCCCGTCTACCACCTCCACCCGCGGACACCGTCGAGCGCGGTCATCGTCTACCTGCACGGCGGCGGCTACATCTCGACGGCGGTCTCGGCGCACGCCTGGCTGGTCGATCATCTGGCCCGCAGGACGGGGGCCGATGTCGTCATGCCGCTCTACCCGCTGACTCCCCACCACACCTGGCAGGAGGCGCACCGGCTGGTGCTGGACCTCTATCGGCGCACGGTGGCGGAGAACCCGGGGAAGCGGATCGTCCTCATGGGGGACAGCGCCGGCGGGGGCCTGGCGGCGGTCATCGCTTTGTCCCTGGCCGAGGCCGGTGACGCCCAGCCCGATGAGCTCGCCCTCATCTCCCCCTGGGTCGACATCACCCACGTGAACCCGGATATCGCCGACTACGTCGACGCCGACCCGCTCATGGCGCCTGAGCCCCTCACTGAGATCGGCCGTTCCTGGGCGGGCGACACCCCATTGACCGACTGGCACCTCTCCCCCATCTACGGTGAACTGTCGGGCCTGAAGAAGGTGACGACCTTCGTGGGGACCCGGGAGATCTTCCTACCGGACAATGCGCTCTTCCATGCCAAGCTCCTGGAGGCGGGCGTTGACTCGACGCTGCACGTCGGCGAGAACCTCAACCACGCCTATCCGATGTTCCCCACTCCCGAGGGCCGCCGGGCACGCCGCGACCTCGTCCGCCTCGTCACCGGCGAGCTCGCCTAAGTAGCGCCCACGTCGTTGCACAGGTCAGCCACACTCCGGTAGCGCTTAGCCGTTCCTGCGGCGATCGCCCCATCGGCCTCTCATAAGCCCTTCGCGCCTCGGCATTCATGCCCCGGCTCACCCGGCCTGTGCACAACGGTAGTACATGACCGCGACCTGGGTGCGGTTGCGCAGGCCGAGCTTGGCCAGGATCGCACTGATGTGGTTGCGCACCGTGCCCTCGCTCATGAACAGCCGCGCCGCGGCCTCGGCGTTGTCCAGTCCCTCGGCCACGGCCTCGACCACCTCGTACTCGCGGTCGGTCAGGGCCGCGAAGGCGGTACTCCGCAGCTCCTGGGCGGACGGCCCTGGGGCCTCCTCGTTCTGCTCCCGTCCTCCGGGGCGTCCGCTGAGCCCCATGGTGGTGCTGCGCTCGAGCACCTCCCCCTCCAGGACGCAGACCCCGGCCATGACGGAGCGCAGCGCCGGGGCGACCTGGGCGACGTCCTGCTTGATGAGATAGCCGCGCGCCCCCATCTTGAGGGCCCGCACGATGTACTCGTCGTCGGCGAAGGTGGTCAGGAAGACGATGCGCGCCCCGGCGTCCTCGGCCAGGATCCGCTCGGCTGCGCTGAGCCCGTCCCCGCCGGGCATCTGGATGTCCATGAGGAGGATGTCGGGGGCCAGCTCCCAGTAGCGCTCGGTGGCCTCCGGGCCCGAGCTACCCAGACCGACGACGTCGACGTCGCCCTCGACCGACAGGATCGTGGACAGGGACTGCGCAACGAGTGCGTCGTCGTCGACGATGAGGACCCTCATGATGTTCCTTCTCTCCCTTGTCCGTCCTTGGGGATCGTGGCGAAGACCGTGAACCGTGGCCGCGAGGTGATCCGCACCCGGCCGCCCAGGGCCTCGACCCGCTCCGTCATGGAGCGCAGCCCCAGGCCCGAGCCCGCGCTGCCGTCCACGGCCGGTTCGTCCTCGGCGGGGACGATTCCGTCATTGTCAATGGTCACCTGCCAGAACGCAGGGTAGTCGGTGACGGCCACCCGGGCCGAGCGGGCTTTGCCGTGGCGGGCGGCGTTGGTCAGGGCCTCGCGCACCACGGCGACGACGCAGCGCGCCACCACTGCACGCGGCTCGACCTCAGTGGGGCAGTCGACGCTCACCGACTCGATGCCGCAGCGCGAGCTCAGCATGTTGAGGGAGGTGGCCAGTTCCTCGCCGTCGTCGGAGAGGGCGTGGACGGAGCGGCGCATGGAGTCCAGGGCTTCGTCGAGGCCGCCGTCCAGGGTGGTGAGGTCGGCGACGACGCCGGGCTCGTCGCGGTGGACGACCTGGAGGGCCTTGACCTGCAGCAGAAGGCGGGTGAGGAGGTGGCCGACGCCGTCATGGATCTCGCGGGCGATCCGGGTGCGTTCGGCCAGGGCGGCGGCGCGCAGCTCGTAGTCCTGGGCTTGGAGCAGCTGGGCATTCGTGTCCTGCAGGGTGAGAACCTTCTCGCGCAGGTCGTCGCGCACCACGTGCAGGCTCCTTCGCGCTGACTCCTCCTGGATGGTGCGCAGTGCGAGGAGGGCCGCGAGCGCGCAGACCGCCAGAGCCAGGGCCAGCACGGGCGTGTCCTGAACCCGGGCGGCCATGACGGCCACGAAGGGGATGCAGGCGGTGGCCGCCACCATTCGCGCGTGTCGGGCCCCGCGCGCTCCGAGGCGGGCCAGGGCGTAGACGACCAGCGGCGCCCCGGCGATGGAATCCGTCGAGAGCGTTCCCACGAGGAGATAGGCGGCAGGCACGGCGATCCCCCACCGTCGCCGGTCGACGCTCATGCTCAGGCCGCCGACGGTCACGGCCGCGATCAGCCAGATCACGGCGGCCGTCCCCGCCTGCCCCACGAGCAGGGCCAGCAGGAGGCAGCCGCACAGCAGCACGCCTTTGTCGACCAGAACCTTCACCCCTCGATTATCGGTCGAGGGCCGGCGCTGGCGGGCGCGGCATGCTGTCGGGGGACTTCATTGCGGCATCTCATGACAGAAGTCATGGGGGCCGGCCGCAGTCATGACACCAGGCACTTCTGGCCTCCCCCGTGCCCCGAGACCATGGATGTCATGAGCCGAGGACCACCGGCGGAATGAAGGAAGGAGCCGAGATGGACGTCAAGGATGAGAACCACGATGCGGACCTGGCGGTGGAGGTCGACTCCCTGGTCAAGCGCTATGGGGAGTTGGTCGCGGTGGACGGCCTGTCACTGACGATCCCGCGCGGTCAGGTGCTGGGGTTGCTCGGCCCCAACGGCTCGGGCAAGACGACGACGATCAGCTGTGTCCTTCAGCTGCTCACCTACGACAAGGGCTCGATCCGCGTCTTCGGTGAACCGATGACGCCCACCTCCTACGGTCTCAAGCGCCGCATCGGCGTGGTGCCTCAGGAGGTCGCCGTCTTCGATGAGCTCACGGTGGCGGAGAACGTCAATGCCTTCTGCGCCCTCTACGTGCGTGACCGTGCCGAAAGGCGCCGCCTGGTGGCCGAGGCGATCGCCTTCGTCGGCCTGGAGAAGTTCGTGAGGTTCAAGCCCAAGAAGCTCTCCGGCGGCCTGCTGCGCCGCCTCAACATCGCCTGCGGCATCGCCCACGGCCCCGACCTCATTGTCCTCGATGAGCCCACAGTCGCCGTCGACCCGCAGAGCCGGAGCGCCATCCTCGAGGGCATCAAGCGTCTCAACGAGCGCGGCGCCACCGTCATCTACACGAGCCACTACATGGAGGAGGTGGAGCAGCTGTGCGACCGGATCGTCATCATGGACCGCGGCCGGCAGGTGGCCTCCGGTACCTCCGAGGAGCTCAAGGCCATGATCGGCACCGGTGAGCGCATCCGGGTGGAGGTCGTCGACCCCGCCCCGCTGGGCGAGGAGGCCCTGGAGGGCCTGCGCCGCCTGGAGCATGTGCGCACGGTCACCTACCAGGACGGTGAGCTGCTCATCGAGTGCTCCCTCGGGGCTCACAACCTCACCGATGTCATGAGGGCACTGGACGCGGCGGGGGCGACCTGCGGCCGGGTGACCTCCGAGCCCCCGACCCTCAACGACGTCTTCCTGGAGATCACCGGGCGGGCTCTGCGAGACGAGGCGGCCTGAGATGTTAACCGTCTTCCTGTACCAAGTGCTCAGGCTCCTGCGAGACCGCGTCCTACTCGTGTGGACGCTCGGCTTCCCCATCGTCCTGTCCCTCATCTTCATGGCGATGTTCTCCAACCTGGAGAAAGCCTTCGAGGCCACCCCCATGAGCTTCGGCGTCGTCCAGGATGAGGCCTACCGGACCGCTCCGGGGCTGGACGCCGTCGTGGAGCGCATCTCCTCCGACGACGCCGATCCTCACCTCCTCACGAAGGTCACCCACTCCACGGTCGCGCAGGCCGAGACCGCCGCGAAGCGGGGAGAGACCAACGGGTACCTCGCCGTCGACGGCGGCCAGCTCGTGCTGCACGTGACTCAGCAGGGCAACGAGGCCGAGACGACTCGGGTCCTGCGAGTGGTCATGGACTCCTACACCCAGCGGCGGGCCGAGTACGAGGCCCTAGCCAAGGCGGGGGCGGCTCCCGAGAAGCTGGCCGCGCTGGAGACCGACCAGTCCTTCACCCACTCGATCTCGGTGACGCCCTCCCCCGTCAAGCCGGAGACCCACTACTACTTCGCGCTGCTGGCCTTCGCCTGCGGCATGGGAACGACCGTGGCCATGGTGGCCGTGAAAGGAATCATGGCCGTCTCACCGGTGGGCGCCAGGCAGACCCTGGCGGGCCTGCCCCGGTGGAAGGTCCTGACGGCCACGCTCGCGGCCTCCTGGGTGTGCGTGTTCGCCTGCCTGCTCATCGCCTTCGCCTTCATGGCCTCGGTCGTGGGCGTGGACTTCGGGCCCCATGTGCTGCTGTGCCTCGTGGCGATCGGGGTCTGCAGCCTCATGGCGAGCGCAGCGGGAGCCGCCCTGGGGACGCTGGGTCGCCTGGAGACCGGGATAGTCTCCGGCTTCCCGGCCCTGCTGTCCTTGTTCACCGGCATGTACGGGCCCGCGTCCCAGTCCCTGGCCAGCTCCATCGAGCAGCACGCACCGCTGCTGGCGCAGGCCAATCCCCTGTGGCAGACGGCCCGCTGCTTCTACGGGCTCCTGTACTACGACTCTCTGGCGCCCTTCGCCCGCAGCTGCGTAGTCCTGCTGGGCATGACGTGCCTGTTCCTGACCATCGCCCTGATCCGCGCCAGGAGGATGACCCATGAGCACCTTTAAGACATGTGTGTGTGAGAGTTGTGGCCGCTCACCGGCTGTACATCCTCATCTACCTGGTGGTGCTGAGCCTGTTCGGTCTGTTCACCGGGATGGCCAAGTCCGAGGACAGCTCCGATGAGGTCACGGCTGCCACGGCGAGTGTGGCCGTCATCGACCGCGACGGCTCCACGATCTCCCGCGGGGTCAAGGGCTATGTCGAGTCCGTCGGCGAGGCTCAGCCGCTTGAGGACTCCAGGCGTGCTCTCCAGGACGCCACCGCGCAGAACCGCATCAGCTACATCCTCATTATTCCCGCCGGTTACGGGCAGAGGCTGCAGCAGGCGGCTCGCGAGGGCACCGAGCCGCCCCGCATGGACACGGTCATCGGGTACGAGTCGGCGTCCGGCGCGCTCATGAATGTGCGCACCGACTCCTACGTGGGGCAGGTCAGCGACTACCTGTCGACCACCACGGACGACCCGGCCCGGGCCGTGGCACTTGCCAAGGAGACGATGAACCACTCCGCCCCCGCGAAACGGATCACCCCGGACGCCACGCCTCTGTCCCACAGCTTCGTCACCTACGCCAGGTTCTCCTTCTACCCGCTCATGGCTTTCGCGGTCGTCACGATCTCCACGTTGATGGCGGCACTGGGGCGCCGGGCGGTGCGCGCACGCCTCGAGGCCACCCCGGTCAGCGGCACTTCCCGCAGCCTCGGGCTGCTGGGCGCGTGCCTCGTGGTGGGCTCGCCGGGTGGCTGTGGGTCTTCGGGCTGGGATTCGTGGCCTTCGGCCTGGGCAGCGTGGCGACGTCGACTCCGTTGCTGGGGGTGGTTGCTGCGGCCGTGGGCAGCTACACGCTCGTAGCGGTCTCGATCGGATTCCTCATGGGGCAGATCGGTCTGGGGCAGCATGCAGCCAACGCGGTGGCCAACATCGTCGGCATGGCCCTGTCCTTCCTGGGTGGGGCGTGGGTGCCCATCGAGTGGCTGCCCCACTCGCTCGCCCGGGCGGCGAGGCTCACACCCGGTTACTGGGCGGACCAGGCGATCTCCGGGGCGTACGAGGCGACCTCCATGTCCGCCGACGTCATTCGCCCGCTGCTGGTGGACTGCGGCATCTGCGCCCTGTTCGCCGTCGCGGTCTTCTCCGTCGCCGTGGCCGTGGGGCGCGCCCGGGCCCGGTCGGCTCTGTAGGGCGCTGGGGCCGCCAGCGGATTGCTGGTCGCACACTCGACATCGGCCATCGTCCGTTCGCAGGCAGGGCTTGAATGCAGACGAGCGGAAGAGCAGCATCGAACCACACTTCAGATGCTCCAGTTATTCCTCGAAAGGCGCACCGAATAACTTACAACCACGACTAGGGCCTACCCATGACTGTCCCACTCGGGGCCATTCACTGCGGATCACTGAGAAGCCGAATCGCGACAACGAACGCATAATCTACACCTTCAGCACGACCAAAAAACGTCTCTCCCCTTCCTTCCCAGCAGAAGAAGCCGTCAACCTCTCGAACAAATGAGCATCACCACTCCAAAACGCTTCAGTCGGTCTGGCGGCACACCCCCTCAGCTCAACGCACTCCCAAGTAGTCGGAAACCAACAGTCCCACCCCAGACTCACCTTCATTGCACGACCATAATTTTGTAGGCTACTGAGGTTCGAGCTCAGTAGCCCACAAAAATACAGTCCTGACCGAAGCACTATGTCCTCGATCAACCCTAGCATGCGCCACTACCCGCCACACCTGGCCGTAGCCGCGCCAGTATACGACCAAACTAGGGAGCAACGGAACTTTCTCAAATTTCACCTAATCTTCGAACAGGCGCCCCATTAGAGCCATATCGCCCCCCGAATCAATCCCGGAATCAAGTAAATAACCAGAGCCCACACCCCCACTGTTCGGTGCTTGATAGTTGTCTATAACCTGGAGAGAAACGTAAGTCGAATTACTGTAAATATCCTTGACTTCATTTTCCGTGAGATAACTCACCCCTTCTCCCCCTCCGAGAAGATCTCGAATACTATCAAGCCATTGCGGATACTCTTCTTCGATCAATTCGAGGCACACGTCCTCCAATCCTGAAAAACCGTCATAATCATTGGTTAAGCCCTCCTTGCGACATAGAACATTTTCAACCAACTCCTCTTGTCGTTCAATAGCACATGTTTCAAGTTCTCTACGTACGACAACGCAAGCCAGCGGAAAAAGCGATTTCTTTTCTGCATCTGTTTCGGCATAACACACTGCAAGTTCATAGAAACTACGCAATATTTCTGAACTTAGTAGGTCAACATTAAGTAAGCGTTCAAAATCAGGGCAAGCAGAAAACAATTCCTTCAGTCCCGGCATTTTGGAGAACAACCCACCTTCTCGGATTCTATCTACAAATAATCTAATCTGATCTTCTTCGACTTGTCTAAGATAATCGCGATCAAGGCACTTAATTGCATCGATAACTTGCGTTGAGAGCGAGTTATCTGCCAGTTCGTAATGATTTACAACATCCATCAAATGTGCGCCCCTAGGTGCATCTAATGACGCCATTGAAGACAATTTTCCGCTATAAATAGCGGCCTTCACAGCATTCGAAACCAAAGGCGAACTATTAAGTTTTGCAATTCTCACAACCTGATCAGAGTAGGCCGCATTTTCAACTATCTTGGCTGCTTGAGCGTCAGCTTCACCGAAAAATGATCCCATATAGTCATTCAGAGACGGGTTAATGACAGAATATTTTACTCGCTGGTTAACAATCCTTTTTCGGATAATGGTCTCCGTAAGTCGACTGATCGCAGATTTGAGAAGGTTTCGAGACAAATCCATGATATTGGAGGAGTAGGCTATTTTTTGAAACGCCTGGCGAAGGGAATCGTGATCAATCTCCTTGTCAGTGAGAGAAAATAGAGTGAGCATAACATAGCGATCCTCTACGGAGAGCCTGCGATCAAACTCGTTGTCCCAAGTCTCTCTCGGCTCATTGAGGTGTTTCCAAATGAGATCAAAATAGGAATCGCATACTACGCCCTCATAGACTTCCTTTCGACATATGTACTCAATGATTCGAGGATTATAATTATGATGTTGAACTATCTCTAGATATCTCGGCGTGCTGCCGACAGCCTTTCGCCACTGGCCGCCGACACCCCCATCAGAAGTTCCCCCATTTACGCCGAGAGTAAGGCTAGAAATGTACTCATCAGGAACTTTCCAATACTTGAGATTGGAGCGCAGTACCCTAGCCTTATCTAGGTTAGTAAGCTTGTTTGAGTTGATGATGTGGATAGAGCCGCTTATCTCTCCTATCATTCTCAGAAAATCGTCACTATTGTTTCTAGCCTCATTTAGAATAGTAAATCGAGAGTTCAAATCAGCCGTTTGTTCTCGTTTCTCTGAACATACGAAACTAAACTAATAATGTTCTTCAAACCGTTGCCAAAGACATCAAGAACTCGTTGTCCCAGGAAGTCATCAAGAATGACGACTTCTTTTAGTCTGAAGTCTGCAGATAAGGCTCTCTTGATTTTCTGAGCATCATTGTCTGAAGAGTACCTGACTGTGTAGCCATCAGCAGCAGAAGCGAGTGCCAGCATTTTGGTCATTGTGGTCTTACCCGTTCCCGGATCACCAGCAATTAAAATTATGCGCTTATCCTCTAGGCAACTACGCGCTTGATTATACAAGCCCGTTTGGACGAATAGATCCCTTTGTTTTTCAGCATCGAAAAGAAATTGACCACAATCGATGAAATAATCTTGATTGAAAAGTTGACTTAGGACCTCTGTATGCGCGATCCAAAGCTTAAAGTGCTTTCTTACAATGTCTTGATAATTAGATTCTTCCAATAGTTCGCTGATTTTAACTCTATCGAGCACATCCACGTGAGAGAATCCCTTATTATTACCTATTCTTTTAATGTTTGTCTGTGCATCATTCGTCAACTCCATTGACGTGAAAATCATTATTCTTGGGTTCTTATATCCTCGTTTAGATACTTTATTAAAAAAATCATTCTCTAGATTCTTTGCCAATGTATTGGAATTATCTGTTTTCCGCCAGTGCTTGCTTGAAGAATTACAGAAGGGTTGCCTTCCGCATCCTTATAAAAGTCGTCAGCGTCGATTCCTCCGTCTGGACCAGCAGTGTAGCACGTAAGCTTCTTACCACTCTCTCGCTCTGCGATGTCCTTAGCTAAGAATTCAAAGTCCGCACTGTCGAGCGAATCGAAATTAAATGTCATTATCACCCCTAGGGAGTTAGTTTATGAATTCTGAACCCCTTATCGTTTAAAGGAGAAATTTGCAAAAGTATTTCCACCCTACGGCCTTACTGAACTTCCTATAAATTTGTCTAGTCGCGACTTAGTTACGTTGCCGTTCTTGTTCTCTCGACCATCTTATGCTCCCACCTGACTCTCCTAGTCAAGAGCAACGTGAAGTTCTGTCGCCCACTCTCACCGGACTACATTTATGATGATCACCCTCTCTCATGCCGTAGCAACTACTAAGGAGTGGGCATAGCGATGACAACAACTTGAACTACTTCTAAACTTGACATCCTTTTGGGTTAAAGGAATACATTATTCTGCTCTGTTAACGCTTTTTACAAGAAGTAATGGGTTAGCATTTGATCGGCTCAAATACGTACCTTCCAAAGGGATTCAGAAATTCTCGATTGAAATTGCCGATACAGCACTAGGTTGCTGGCCCGATCCGTCGTCATACCAACCTGCTGGGGCAGACACCGCCACACCTCCATTGACGTGTTTTATGGGCGTGATCGTAGCACTGTCAACACCCCTCGGGAGAGGCGGGATTCGATAATCATCCACCCCTTCAATTAACCTCTACTTTTGGCTCTTTCGAAGCACGGAAGTCGCATACCTTATTGACCTAACAGTGATTTCGCAAAGCCTCTTCCGACCACCGAGAGGAGCACTCCACCACCCCCACAGGTCACGCAATCGCCACCCCAAATCCAAGCCTTCCCGGATCGAGGACTGCGGTTCTCGACCCGCAGCTCCGGCCCACCACCCCATCCAGTAGTCAACCCCGACCCCACCAGAGCCGGCAGGCACGCCGGATCGCACTCACCCACGGGCACAGCAAGGCCCCGCCGGCGCATTGCACCGGCGGGGCCTTGCAGGCAGCGGGCTATCATTCCGACTCGCCCGTCACTCCCACTCGATGGTGCCCGGGGGCTTGCTCGTGCAGTCGAGCACCACCCGGTTGACCTCCGGCACGGAGTTGGTGATCCGGTTGGAGATGCGTGCCAGGACGTCGTAGGGCAGGCGGGTCCAGTCCGCGGTCATGGCATCCTCGCTGCTGACCGGCCGCAGAACAATGGGGTGACCGTAGGTGCGCCCGTCGCCCTGCACCCCCACGGAGCGCACGTCGGCCAGCAGCACCACCGGGCACTGCCAGATCTCGTCGTCGAGCCCGGCGGCGGTGAGCTCTTCGCGGGCGATGGCGTCGGCGGCCCGCAGCACACGCAGGTTCTCGGCCGTCACCTCGCCGATGACGCGAATGCCGAGCCCCGGCCCGGGGAACGGCTGGCGGGCGACGATCTTCTCCGGCACACCCAGCTCGCGGCCGATGGCGCGCACCTCGTCCTTGAACAGCTCGCGCAGCGGCTCGATGAGCTCGAAGTCGAGGTCCTCGGGCAGGCCACCCACGTTGTGGTGGCTCTTGATGTTGGCGGCCCCCTCTCCCCCACCGGACTCGACGACGTCGGGATACAGGGTCCCCTGGACCAGGAAGCGGATCTCGCCGCCCTCGGCCCCCACGGCCTCGACCACCCGGCGCTGGGCCGCCTCGAAGGAGCGGATGAACTCCCGGCCGATGATCTTGCGCTTGGCCTCCGGCTCGGTGACGCCGGCCAGGGCGGTCAGGAAGCGCTCGGTCTCGTCGACCGTGATGACGCGGATGCCCATGCCCTCGGCGTAGTCGTGCTCGACCTGCTCGCGCTCGCCGGCGCGCAGCAGGCCGTGGTCGACGAAGATGCAGGTGAGCTGGTCGCCGATGGCGCGGTGGACGAGGGCGGCGGCCACGGAGGAGTCCACTCCCCCCGCTCAGGCCGCAGATGACGTGGGCGTCGCCCACCTGCTCGCGGATGCGGGCCACCTGCTCGTCGATGATGTTGTCCGGCGTCCAGGTGGCCGCCAGTCCCGCCTCCTTGTGCAGGAAGTTGACCAGGGCGGCCTGCCCGTGCTCGGAGTGGAGGACCTCGGGGTGCCACTGCAGCCCGTAGAGGCGGCGGCCCGGGTTCTCGAAGGCGGCCACCGGAGTCTGGGAGGTGGAGGCGGTGACGGTGAAGCCCTCGGGGGCGGCCTGGACCGCGTCACCGTGGCTCATCCACACCACCTGGTCGTCCGGGGTGCCGTCGAACAGGCAAGAGCCCTCCGCCACCCGGGCGGGGGTGTGCCCGTACTCGCGGGTGCCGGTGCGGCCAACCGTTCCGCCCAGGGCCTGAGCCATGGCCTGGAATCCGTAGCAGATGCCCAGGACCGGTACTCCGGCGTCGAAGAGGGCCGGGTCGACGGATGGGGCGCCGTCGGCATAGACCGAGGAGGGGCCGCCGGAGAGGACGATGGCCGACGGCTGCTTATCCAGCATGGCGGCGACATCCATGGAGTGGGGCACGATCTCGGAGTAGACACCGGCCTCGCGCACGCGGCGGGCGATGAGCTGGGCGTACTGTGCGCCGAAGTCCACCACGAGGACGGGGCCGACGGCGCTGGAAGAGGTCTGGCTGGTCGTCACCGGAACAGAATAGCCGGGGCAGCAACCGACCACCTTCCGCCCTGCCGGCCGGCGACGTCACCACTTCTCGGCATTGCCCACCACACAGGATGACTAGACCAGTGGTTGACGTCGCACTCCTACAGCACAGGTCACGTCTCCGGATCAAAACCACCGCAACGCCAACACCCCTCAAGCCCCGTCGCAGCCCGGAATCCCCTCAATAACGTCACATCTGGACACACGCCTCCACGCTCGGACCACACCCCTCCCAGTACCCCCTTGTGATCCACGGACTATCGACGCAACACACGTCACGATCCTTTGTCTAGACAATCAGATGGAGTGTTCCTAGAGTTCTACGTGACGGAAAAACCTCCGTCCGGCCCACGGGCTGCACACAGTCGTGCAGGGACGCACGACTCATGGTCAGGCGGACCTGCTCGACACACACCGAGAGGAACACTCACATGACCGCCACCACCACCGAGCGCCCCACCCAGACCGTCGAGACCACCGCTGCTGCCACCGCCACCCAGGCGACCACCGGCACGCAGACCGACGCCAACCGCCTCACCTTCGCCGTCGCCATGATCGCCGTCATGTTCGCCGTCATGGTCATGGCCGTCGTTGGCGCCGTCACCGGCATCCCGACCCTCATGTTCGCCTCCTCCGTCCTGGCCGCGATCACCATGGGCGTGGGCATCTACACCGGCATCAACCTCCTCGAGGCCCGCTGAGCATAGACGACTCCAGCGAGCTCATCGGAGCTCCACCGGATCCGGACCACGCACCACAAGCAACGCAGGCCCCGGACCCAGCCCGGCAAGGGCACAGAACAACGAGGCTGCGCGGCCAAGGAAGCCCGCGCAGCCATGGCATCCCGAGGGGCACCGCACACGCGGCGCCCCTCTTCTCATATCCCCCTCCCCGCAACGCAAACGGAACCAGGTCTCGCACCGACTCCGCTCACCACTGGTGCACCCCTCCCCACAAGGCAGACACCACCCTCCCGAGCGGCACAGGAGCGGCCGAGATGTCCATATCGGATACAAAGGCGAACTCCGAGCTCACGCCACCGATAGGAAACCGCATGATTCCGCGGTTTCATCAGCGGCCTGATCGAGCCACCGGCTCCTTTGTCTCCGATTTGGACACCAAGCACCCTCTTCCTCGGTTTCGGATCAGGCATCGCGCCTCCCACTCAGAGCAGCAGGGCCCGGGCAGGAGGCGCGAGGACGGGAGGTCACGGTGAAGCCCCAGCGACCGGGACTTCACCGCCTGGGCTCACAGCGACATGTCGACGACGGCGCGCCCCTGGATCTCGCGGTTGCGCAGGGCGGTGTAGCCGGCGCCGGCCTCCTCCAGCGGCAGGCGGCGCGAGACGACGTCGCGGTAGTTGATGACGCCCTTGTCGGCCAGGTCGACGACGGCCGGCAGGTCCTGGCGGGTACGCGCCCCGTAGGAGCCGAGGATCGACTGCGAGCGGCGCACGGTGCGGTTGATCTCCACCCCGGCGGTCTGCACGCCGGCCCCCAGGCCGATCGGCACCATGCGGCCACCGTCAGCCAGAACGTCGAGGGCGGTGGTCCAGGTGGCGGGGATGCCCAGTGCCTCGAAGGAGACGTCGACGCCCTTGCCGCCGGTGAGTCGGAAGACCTCCTCGCGGGCGTCCTGGGTGACGGAGTTGACCACGGCCGTGGCCCCGTAATCGAGCATGGGGGCGAGCTTGTCGTCGTCGACGTCGATGGCGATGATCTGGCTGGCGCCGAAGGCCCGGGCGATCTGGACGATGTTGGTGCCCACGCCGCCGGTGGCGACCACGGCGACGGTCTCCCCGTAGCGCAGGTCGGCGCCGCGGCGCACGGCCCCGTAACCGGTCATGGCGGCGCAGCCCAGGATGGCCGCCGGCACCATGTCGATGGTGTCTGGCACGGGGGCCACGGCGGTGGAGGGGACGACCGCGTACTCGGCCAGACCGCCCATGGAGTACATGGCCACCGGTTCGCCGTCGGGGGTGGCCAGGCGGGTGGTGCCGTCGTAGAGGAGGCCCTTGAGACGGTTGAGGTCGAAGAAGGGGCCGCACAGCTCGTCGCGTCCCGAGGCGCAGGCGTCGCACTGGCCACAGGGCATGAGGAAGCCGCCGGCCACCTTCTGCCCGACAGTCAGGCCGGTGTGCTCGTTGCCGGGGCCAAGCTCCACGATGGTGCCGGAGACCTCGTGGCCGAGCACCGCCGGCAGCGGGAAGGCGATGGCACCGCCGATGACGTGGAGGTCGGAGTGGCACAGCCCGCAGGCGGCCACCTTGATGAGGACCTCGCCGCTCTTGGGCCGGGGGGTGCGCAGGGTCTCGATCTGCAGGCCGACCTCGTGGTCCCGCAGGACCGCCGCCTTCATGGTCTCAGGGATGGACGCGGTTGTCTCTGAGGCCTGGACTGCCTCGTTGCTCGTCATGCTCAGGTGCCTCTCTGTCAGGTGTCGACGACGACGGGTCGTCGAGTGGCCCCTTGCGGCCACACCCCCACCATACGACATTTGTCCTGACAAACCATAGGTCTGAAGTCGGAGTCGCGAGATCCGGTCACGGATACCCTCCGGACCCGTCCCACCCTTAGACCTTTAGACCTTCAGCTCCCGTGGCAGGCGCAGGAGCACGGCGACGACGCTGACCAGCGACAGCGCAAAGGCCGCCCAGTACAGGACGGACGTCCCGAGGTGGATCACGGCGAGCAGCGCAGCGATGAGGACGCCGGCGCGCGCCAGGACCCCTCCGGTCGCCGAGGCGCGCCGCTGCGCCTCGACCAGCCAGGGCGGGATCCGCGGGTCGATCGCCCCCTGGCAGGCGGGCAGGACCAGGACGGACTGGCTGGCCACGAGGATCGTCAGCGACACGACGATGGTCCAAGCACCGCCCACTCCCCCGAGAGTCAGGCCGGTGACCAGGAAGGTCGCCCCCAGGACGGCCACAACGGTGCCCAGGACCACGCGCAGGAAGCGCAGCTGCTCGATCCGGGTCACCAGCACCAGGGCAAGAAGGGCCAACCCGCCCCAGGCCGCGGCGCTGGTGGCAATCGCGCCCGAGCCAAGGCCGAGGTCGACCGCGACCAGCGAGCGAGGACCAGAGCCGCCGCACCCAGCGGCGCCTCCTGAGCGAGGATGAGGACGGCGCCGGTCAGCACGGCGGCACGCACCTGGGGCACCCGCAAGTCCGCAGGGGTCAGAGCCTGTTGCTCGGCCAGCATCTCGGCGTCCAGTCGGGTCCAGTCGATGGCCACAGAGGCCTCCAGGGTCCCGTGCAGTCGGCGCAGCGCCTCGAAGGCCTCGACGTCACGGCTCTGCCGCACCAGCCAGGTCGGGCTCTCGGGCAGAGACAGGGCGCAGAACAGGTAGACCAGCGCAGCGACTGCGACCACCACCCAGGCGATGAGGAGCCTCGAGGGACTCCACCAGGCCACCAGAACCACGACGCCGGCCCCGGCCGGGCCGAGGGCCATGGCCTGTGGCATGAGCCGCTTGTGTCCGCGCAGGGAGAGCTCGTGGCAGACCAGTGGCGCCACGACGAGCATCCCGCCGGCGGCCGATCCTGCAAGCCCGGCGCCGATGAGGGCGGGGACGCCGTGGAGCCCCGCTGCGAGCCCCGCCCCCACTGCAGCCAGCACGGCCACGACCAGGCCGGTTCTCCTGCGGCCCAGGTGCCGGGCAAGGGGCATGCCGGCGACGGTCCCCAGACCCATGGCCGCACCAACGACGCAGACCAGCGCCAGCGCATCGCTGCGGATGTCTGCGACGACGATGGCCAGCGCCCCTTCGAGGGCGCCGAGGAACAGACCTGCCGCCCATGCGTACAGGCGGAGGCGGAGCGGAGCGGGTGGCGCGCTGCGCGGCGGATGGGGGGTCATGGACCGGTCACCGTGTACGTCATGGACGGCATTGTGTGTAGATGTCTGTTCAGATGTGGCATCAGCTGACGCTGACGACGTCGGACGGGAACTGAGACAGTGTGTCAGAACCGAGCGGTCGGCTTCAATCCGCCCCTGTCGGGCCCACCGACCCGACGGCCTGTCGCTGGCTCAACACTGACTCAGCACTGGCTCAACACTGACTCAGCTCCCTGACCACGTGAATCAGCTGTACTCCTTCTCGAATCGGGCCTCGAGCTCCTCCAGGGAGTGGTACTTCGTCTCGGGCACGAACTTCATGTAGAAGATGAGTGACATGACGTTGAACAGGCAGAAGATGAGGTAGGTGCCCGCTCCTCCGAGCTTCTCCATCATGATGGGGAACACCAGGGCGACGATCCCATTGGCGATCCACAGGGTGCCCACGGCCAGTCCCATGGCCGTGCCGCGAACCTTGGCGGGGAAGATCTCCGCGATGAGGACCCAGGTGACTGTTCCGGACTGCTTGGCGAACACGAACAGCGAGACGATGAGCAGCACCAGGTAGGGGGCGAAGGCAGGGGCTCCCTTGATGTTGCCGTCGGCGTCCTGGTAGGGCTGAATGAGGAAGTAGAAGACCGCTGCCAGGAGCCCGAGGGAGACCACGATGCTGGCCTCCTGGTAGATGCCCACGTGCCGGCGGGCGAACTTGGTGACCAGCCACAGGCCGACGGCCGACCCCACGAAGGAGACGAATCCGGAGACCACGTTGAGGGAGATCGCGTCACTCATGGGCAGGCCGGCCGCGGAGAGCACCTTGGGCGTGTAGTACATGGCCGTGTTGATGCCGGTGAGCTGGTCGGCCAGGCCCAGGATGATGCCGATGAAGAGCAGGTGGCGGGTCCACTTGACACCCATGATCTGCGCCAGGCCCCACTTCTCCTGGTTGGCCTCCTTGCGCTGGATCTCCAGCATCTCGTCGACCTCTTCGGCGATGGAACCGTCCTTGGACTCGTCGCGCACCCGCTTGAGGGAGCCGATGGCCTCGGCGATGCGCAGGTTGGCGACGTACCAGCGCGAGGACTCCGGCATGAGGCGGATGCCGAACCACAGGGCGACGGCGGGCAGGGTGGCCAGCACGAGCATGTAGCGCCAGGTCATACCGTTGCCGGACTCGATCATGACGTTGCTGAAGTGCTGCACACTCTCCCAGGCGACCTTGTCGCCGGCCTTGGCGACGACCTCACCGGAGTTGTTGACGACGTCGTTGGCGAGGGTGACCTCCGGGCCGCCGTGCATGCGGGCGAGGACGGCGTTCATGGAGAAGGCGAGGAACTGGCCGAAGACGATCATCATCTGGTCCACGGCCACCAGGGTGCCGCGGATGCGCTTGGGGGCCGTCTCCCCGAGGAAGACGGGGACGATCGCCGAGGCACCGCCGACGGCGAAGCCCAGCACGATCCGGAAGAAGTAGAGGACCCAGATGTTGGGCGAGATCGTGCAGCCCAGTGCCCCGATGAAGAAGACGATGGCCAGGAGCATGATGTTGTGCCGGCGCCCGTACTTGTCGGAGAGCTTGCCTCCCACCGAGGCGCCGAGCGCGGCGCCCAGGCAGAGCAGGCCGCCGATCCAGCCCTCCTCCCAGGAGGTGATCTGCAGGCCGTCGGCGCTGTGCGGGAGGTACATATAGGGCAGGGCACCGGAGATGACACCGGTGTCGTAGCCGAAGAGCAGCGAGCCGAGGGTGGCGACCAGGCGATGAGTCCGAGCGAGCGCTTCGGCCCTGAGGCGGGGGTCTGGTCGACCAGCTCCTGGATCTTCTCCGGCGTGTAGTGCGCCGCAGAGCTGGGTGATGTGGACATGAAGGAACTCCTTGGGTCGTCCGCCATCGTTGGCGGAGGCGAAAGAGAGCGCTGCTGGGTGGACCGGATGGCCCGGTCCGCCGGTCACCGCGCCGCAGCGCAGGAGCGGGAGCCGGCAGCGTGGGCGGCCCTCACCGGGAGCGGCGAGGGCCGATGAGGGTCAGCCGAGCTCCTCGCGGAGCCGGGCCAGCACTCGGCGGTTGATGTCGTCGGCGTGCTCGTGCCAGCCGAAGACGCACACGGAGAGCACGCCGTCGAAGCTGATGTCACGCAGCGTGGAGAAGACGGCGCCCCAGTCGACCTCGCCGTTGCCGATCTCGTTGTGCTGGTGGACGGTGACGTCGGCGCCGGGCGGGTTGACGATGTAGCGGTTGCCGTCGTTGGCGCGGTGGTTGAAGCCGTCGGCGATGTGGACCTCGCGCAGCTTGCCGGCCTCGTGGGCGGTGCGGATCATGCGCTCGACGTCGCCGGCACCGTCGGAGAGGTGGAAGGCGTGGGGGCAGCAGAACTCGTAGCCGATCCAGTCCTTGTTGACCGCACGCACGAGGTTCAGGGCGGGGTCGTGCAGCTCGACGAAGTCGTAGGGGTGGGCCTCCATGTTGAGGCGGATGCCGTAGCGCTCGAAGTCGGGGATGAGCTCCTCGATGGAGCGGAACCACTGCTCCTCGCTGCGGCGGGCCTGGTTGCGGTCTCCGGAGAACTCGGAGGTGATCTCCCGGACGTCGATCTGGTCGGCGAGCTCGAGCAGGCGGCGCCAGTTGGACACCTGGGCGCGCGCCGCTCCTCCTCGTCGGGCGAGGACCAGTTGAAGACGGGGTTGAGGGTGCGCACCTTGACGCCCGTCTCCTTCTGAGCCTTGTTGAGCTCGGCGACGAAGGCGTCGTCGGCGGCGGGGCGGTGGTGCCAGAAGTGGAAGTCCGCGTTGGGTGAGAGCTCGACGTGCTCGAAGCCCAGCTCGGCGGCCTTGTGGAGCGTGCGCACCGTGGACATGGTGCGGTAGTACATGTTCGGGTCAAGGGCGATGTCTACCAAGGAGGTCTCCTCTCGGGCGCCGACATCCATGTCGACACCCCCATAATGTCATGACAATAGCGTCTGGGGAAGTGGTCGTGGCGGGAATTTCCAGATCCTTCAACGAAGCGGCAGGAGACCCCCGTCCTGCCGACGAAAAGTCCTCGTCCCGGGAGGCGGGGCTCATGCCTCCCGGGACGAACACGGCGGGCGGGACCCGTCACCGTCCTGCCGAGGGCGACCCCGGTGCGCACGCGAACACGCAGCAATCGCGAACGCTCCGACAGACGGCCGTATCGGCGAGGACGATGACGGGAGGCTTCAGGCGTAGAAGGCGGGCTTGTCGATGAGCGTGACGTCGACCATCGGCGAGGACTCGTCCTCCAGTGACGCGACCGCCGCGTCGACCACGGAGGTGGCCGCGTAGCCGTCCCAGGAGGTCGAGCCGGTGTGCTCGTCGCGGGCCACGGCGTTGATCCACTCCTGCACCTCGCGGTTGAAGGCGTCCTCGAAGCGGTCGATGTGCGACTGGCACATGGCGTTGCGGTTGCCGTGGATGTCGCGGATGTGGATCCGCTCCTGGTCGCCCAGCCTCACCGCGGCGGTCTCCAGCACGAGCTCGCACTCGATGGAGTAGGCGTACTGCAGGTTGACGTTGACCTCGTCGTCGATGCGCACGCCGGACTCGGTGTACATGACGACGACGACCGGGTCGATGAGGTGGTCGAAGCGGTGGGTGGTGGACCTCGGGCGCTCGACGCGCACCTTGACGATCTCCTCGTCCAGGAGCCAGCGCATCGTGTCGATCTCGTGGATCGCCGTGTCGTCGATGGCCATGCGCGAGGTGTAGGACTCCGGCACGGTGGGGTTGCGGTGACGGTTGTGGACCAGGAGGGCCCGTCCGTAGTCGCCGTCGTCGAGGACCTTCTTCATCTCGTTGTAGGCGGCGTCGAAGCGGCGCATGAAGCCCACGGTGACGAGCTTCTTGCCGGCCTTCTGCTCGGCCTCCATGATGGCGATGCAGTCCTCGGCGGTGGTGGCCAGGGGCTTCTCGCACAGGACGTACTTGCCGGCCTCGATGGCCTTGATGACGTCGGGGGCGTGGACCTTGCCGAAGGTGGCGATGAGGACGGCGTCGACATCCGGGGCGTTGATGAGCTCGTCGGCGCTGTCGTAGGCCTTGGCGCCGTAGGGCTGCGCGGCCGAGACCGCGGCCTCGTGGTTGATGTCGGCCACGGCGACGATCTCGCCGCCGGACAGGACGCCCGCGATGCGGGCCAGGTGGGCGCGGCCCATGCCGCCTGCGCCGATGAGTCCGATGCGTACAGTCATGCGTGTCTCCTCGTTGAGGTGGTGTCAGTGGTAGGTCGGCTGTTGGACGCGGCGGAAGGCCTCAGGCCAGCCCCAGGCCGCACTCGGCCAGGTACGTGCGCATGTTGATGGCGTTCTGCTTGGGGAAGGAGGGCTCGCAGGGGTAGCAGTCCTGCTCGCAGATCGCGTAGATCGGCTTGTCCAGGGCGGCCAGGGCGTCGACGAACTCGTGCATCTCGGGCAGGCCGGCGGGCGGGCAGACCGAGGCGCCCTTGGTGACGGCCTCACCGAAGGGCCAGTCCTTCTCATGGGCCTCTCGGGTGATGCCCTCGTCGAAGGCCTTGATGTGGACGTAGGTGATGCGCTCGGGGTACTTCCGGCACAGCTCGACGGGGTCGCCGCCTCCGTAGACGACGTGCCCGGAGTCCAGGCACAGGTTGACGTAGGTGGGGTCGGTGGCGTCGAAGATGCGGGCGATCTCCTCGGGAGTCTCGATGTGAGAGTCGCCGTGGGGGTGGAGGACCATCTTGAGGCCGTACTCATCCAGGAGCATCTGCCCCAGGGCGTTGGCGTGCTCGACGTAGAGCTTCCAGGCGTCGTCGGACAGGACGCGGTCGTCGGTCCACTCCCAGGTCTTGTCATCGCGGTAGAGCGGGGGCAGGTGGACGATGTACTCGGCGCCGACGGCGGCGTGGGTCTCGGCGATGGCGCGGAAGGTCTTGAGGGTGGTCTCCCAGGCCTCCTGCTTGTGCAGGATGCCCCAGCCGGTACCGGCCACCACCCTCATGCCGAACTCGTCGCACCACTTCTGGAGCTCCTTGGGGGTCGGTCGGGAAGTAGCCGAAGGGGCCGGTCTCGATGACCTCGAAGCCGGCCTCGGCCATCTCCTCCCAGGCCTGACGGGGGTCCATCTGCTTGGGGTCCTCGGGGAACCAGACGCCCCACTGGTCGGGGCAGACACCGATGGTGAGCTTTGGAGTACTTGGGATCGTTGGTGTTGACGGCTTTGGACATCGTTGTCTCCTTCGCGTGGCGATACCCGAATCGTTTCGGATGCGAGATCCACGATATACCTCAACCGATCGAAAGCATAGAGTTTTGTACTGACAAAGAGGTCTGATCTCTAGCGCTTCCAACAAGGCGCGGACGCACCGTAGATCTCGCGGACTCATCCTGCAGGATCAGTCGTTGAGGTCTATGGTGCGTCCGCGGTGATGGGTGGCGGAGCAGCCGGGCCTACTCC